>OMBQ01000007.1_pt1 | contig 248493 bp, 217 predicted proteins | sample 1674311 | NCBI WGS metagenome assembly OMBQ01 (sample SAMEA103958160, study PRJEB25191) | human gut metagenome | biome: human-associated habitat [ENVO:00009003]; feature: intestine environment [ENVO:2100002]; material: feces | place: Germany | collected 2013/2015 | reverse complement strand
TTTGCTTTTCTCTTTTTGTTGCTCCGCATGCTGTACATGTGTAAAGAATTGAACCGTCTGCTTGCTTTACGCCGTCATTCCAAGTATGAACATGCTCTTCAGGCGGAACTGTTTTTGTATCGCCGCAGGCAAGACAACTTGCATTGCCGCCATACTGATGTCCTTGAACTTTACAAATATAATCTGCATTATTATACGTTACAACTGTTCCAACACTTGTATATTCCAAACCGTAATCAACAGTGAACGTGTGTTTATTTGCATCAATTACAAAATCATAAATATTATCGCTTCTTGTTGATTCAAACACCTGTAAATCGGATGTTTCGTTCGGCTGAAGCAAGAAAATGCCCTTTGACGTTCTGTAATACACAGAATCGCCGATTGACTGCAAACCGGGATAATAAACCGTATAGCCTGAGTAATCGGAAAGCATATAAGCTGTATTTACATCCCTAATTTGATTAATTGTGTAATGAGAATTATCGGTAAAAGTGATTTGAGAAACCTTAAACCCTGCATTCATGAATGACGAAGTGTTTTTACCGACAGCGGCATACCAACTGCCAAGTGAATATTCGATTTTATTAGACTGTGAACGCCAAAAGAAATCATCATAAACCGTTGACGAAGAAAGGCCGTAAACGTTTACACCGTTAGCCACCCAGTCGGAACCTTCATGTCCCTTTGCAGTCATAACCGAATCGGAACACATTAAGTTTGAATAACGGCAATATTCGGAAATAGGATTTGAAAGCAAATTAGGATTATTATAAACAGGGTCATCCCATGTGCAATCTACGCTGTAAAAATTACCGTCAAGATAAACAAGATTCCATGCATGGTTATTAACTGCACTTGTTACAATATACGACTTTATACCAAGTTGACGAACAATATAATTAAACGCTGTGGAATAGCCGAAACACATTGTGCGCTTATTTATAAAAGCACCGTACATATTATTATATGTTTGGTCGTAATTTACACTGTCATAATCAATACTGCAAACAAGATAATCATGAACGCAAATTATTTTTTCAATATCTGTTTTAAGCTTTTTTGCCTGCGATACCACACTGTTTATACTTGAATTAATGATTTTATTTGCCGCTGCAACATCGAATTTTGACATAGTGTAACTAAGCACAACGGAATTAATTGTATTATCATTTGCAATATAGTACGAATACATACCGTCCAAATAATAGCTTAACTCATAATAATTCATATAAAGCATTATGTTGTTTAAATCGGTTGCGCTCATTTTAAACTCTGAAAGTTGAATTTCAGTTTCAAAATTTTCAATGCCTTTTTTGATTTTCTCAACTGCTTTGCCATATTTGTTTTCCACATAATCAAGCTGTGAAAGCGAATCGGCAACAGAATAGGTGCTGACGGAATTTGATAAATCAAACCCACCATACAAATTTATTTCGCCCGTATTTTCACGCTCATTTGCAAAAGCATAAAATCCGCAACCGGGCAAGATTACCATTAAAGCCAAAATTACGCTTAAAATTTTCTTAAAGCTGCTCAAAGCCGCATCTCCCTTCAACACTGTTTTTATTATTCTTATTATAATAGAAACACGGCGCGTGTGCAACACAATTAAACGTTTTTGCTAACAATTAATAAAAAATGTGCAAAATTTATGTGCAATTTTTCAAATTTTATTGCATAAAATTATTTCAGCAAGTATAATTAACTAAAATACTGTTTTTTAAGGGGTAAAAAATGGATAAATACATATCAAAAAAAGAACTGCGTGCCTATGCCGTCGGTGCTTTGGGACAAGGCATGGTTTACGCCATTATGAGTTCTTACATTTCAGACTTTTATTTAAGCGTTTTAAAATTAACACCGCTGTTTGTGTTATTTTTAATGCTTTTTGCCAGAATTTGGGACGCAGTTAATGACCCGATTATGGGCTATATTGTTGACAGACGAAACCCTAAAAACGGCAAAATGAGACCATATTTAATTTACACGCCGATTCCTATTGCTATTTTAACTGTGCTTTTATTTTATGCGCCGAATCTTTCCGGCACAAGCCTTATGATTTACGCCGCAGTTACATATGTTATGTGGGGCATGATTTACACTGCTTCCGATGTACCGTTTTGGAGCTTGCCCAACGTTATGACTCCTAACCCGGACGAAAGAGGCGACGTTATAAGTAAAGCAAGAACAGCAAACGGAATAGGCTCTGCCGTACCTATGGCTATATTTATGATTTTAGGATTTATTTTACCTAAATTCAATCTTGCCGGCACAGAGCTTGAAAAAACAAAATATATGACCATTGCGCTTATTTGTGCAATTTTCGGCAACCTGCTGTTTGTAAGAGTTTATTTTAAAACAAAAGAAAGAGTTAATATTCCTATCCCGCCCAAAAAAGCAAAAGGCGAAAAGGGTGCTTTAAAACTTATTTTAACATGCAAACCTTTAATATTAACTGCACTTATGGGCATTTTGAGTTCAGCAAGATATATGTACCAAGCAGGCGCCGTTCATGTTGCAAGATACAGTTTTTACATAGGAAAAGATTTAACCGGATTATCGGCAGCAGAAAAAGAAGCGGCTTTACAGTCAAACATAAGCCTTGTTTCAACAGTCTTTGCCGTTGCAACCGCTGTGGGCATGTTCGGTGCAATGCTTATTATGCCGTTACTTTTCAAAAAATTCAACTATAAGCAAATAATTATTGCTACTTCTCTGTTGGGATTTGCCGCATCAATGATTATGTGGTTTATCGGTTACGAGCATTTTTGGGCATGCGTGCCGTTTCTTGTTATATCCTGCATCCCCTGCGGTGCAATCAATATTTGTGCCTTTGCAATGGTTGGCGACTGCCTTGATTATATGGAATGGTCAACAGGCAAAAGACTTACGGGAATGGGCAGTGCCATTCAAAGCTTTGTTACAAAATTGGGAAATGCAATTTCAACATCATTTATTGTTCTTATGTACATTATAGTTAACCTTGACGTGGCAAGTATAAGCGCCAAGGTTACAGCTAATCCGCTTGAAGTGGGAACTCAAATTCGCACGGGAATGTTCAGCCTTGTATCTTTAATACCGGGTATTTCACTGCTTATTTGCATTATTCCTCTTTTCTTCTATGATTTGGTAGGTGAAAAGAAAAAAAGAATTACTGCCGAACTTGAACAGCAAAGAAAAGAACGCGGAATAGTTATTGACTGACAAATAATTTAAATAAAAAACCAGGAAGCTCGGTGAAAACTGAGCTTCCTGGTTTGCTTTTTATTCAGTTTTCAGTTTCTTTTCATCCTTTAATTTTTTGATTTTACCTGCCGAAAGAAGTATTGATTCAAGAATCAAACTCATGCAACACGGTGCGGTAATGAAATTAAGTTTTAATATGTAAGAAACCGTAATTGATATAATAATTGCCAATAAAATCAGCCACGAAATTTTTCTGAAATAGTTAAATTCTTTTTGAGAAAGGGGTTTCTCCGGCGTATCAAGAGGAGAAAATATAAAAATACACACGGCTGAAACTGCGCTTATTACAAGCAGAGCAATTTTAAAATCATAAATTTCAGACAGCTTTACAACTGTTATACTTCCCACTATTGACAAAGTTGAAAAAATTTCGCACCTTGTCTCTGTTGACGCATGATAACCGCCGGCGTATTTTCTTATCAGCAAAAATGCCAAATAAAAAATTACACTTTGGGGAATTATTTTAAGTATGATTCCCGTTACCAATGCTATAATAAAATATAACAACTGTGAAAGAAGTATAAAAAATCCATAATCATAAAGTTCTGCATCATCTTTATTAATAACAGAACGGCTTGCTAAAACGCTAACTATTTTAGAAGAAACTTTGCTAATCATTATTTATCAAATTTACTGAATTGCTTTAAGCTTTTTGGTGCTTTTGGCTGATAAACAGCGCCACAAGTAGTTGCATTGGCATCTCTTTTTAATGCAACTTCAGCACTTTTTTTGGCAACGTTAGCTATTGCCGAAAATGTTTTTTTCATAATATTACCTCCTTTTTATCACATATTAGCACTTGCAAAACGGCGCAATCAAGCAAATTGCAAAAATGCAGAAAATTCACACCTTTTTGCAATAATTCGTTGTATTTCATTTTGTTTTTAAAATTTCATTTATTTTTAAATGTTTTACATTTGATTATTTGTTTTACAACCTTAATTTAAACAAGCATAAATGATAGGATTACCCAAAAGCAGGTGATTTAAAATGAATAATACTTCTTATGACAAAACATCAAAACTTGTGGGTATAAGAATTAAATATAAAAGAAAAGAAAATAATTTAACACAAGAAAAACTTTCCGAACTGATGGGAATAAGCACTGGTCAGCTTTCTTGTATTGAAAGGGGCATTTACCTGCCCACAACACAAAACATTTACAAAATTTGCGATATTCTAGGTGAGGACCCAAACTACTATTTAATAGGCAGCATAAATCCGGAAAGGCAAAGCAATATTAATGATTTAATTAAAATTTTGCCGGATAACTACCAAAAAGTTGTTGAACAATCAATTAAACTTTTGGTAGACACTTATTCGGAGGAACAAGAAAATTTGACGAAAAACTAAAATAATGATAAAATTATTTTTATTATTGTTTTAATGAGGACTTTTTGCGGTGATTTTATGAACATATTAATTTGTGATGATGAAGAACGATGTATAAGAGAATTAAAGTATCAAATAGAAGGTTATTTTAAACTAAACCCGGTAAATCCAAAATTTTATATATCCACACACCCTGCCAAGGTTATGGATTCCGACGTAATTTTTGACATTGCCTTTCTTGACATTCAAATGCCTGAGGTTAACGGTATTACACTGGCAAAAGAATTAAAAAGACGAAACAGCAAAGTTATACTTTTTATGGTAACGAATTATGATGAATATCAAGATGATGCAATGGATTTGCAAATTTTCAGATTTTTTGAAAAGCCCTTTGACCTTAAAAGATTACACAACGGACTTGACAAGGCTTTGGAGTTTATTGACCGTTCCACAGTAAATTTGTATGTTTTTGGCAGTGCAGAGCAAAAATGTGTTAATTTAGATGATATTGTTTACATAAAAAGCGACGGCAGAAAAACAAAACTGTTTGGAAAAGACGGTACCGAATACGGAGCAACAAAACCTTTAAGCGAATGGGAAAAAACTTTGCCACAATCGCAATTTTACTCAACTCACAAAAGTTTTATAGTAAATCTGCATTATATTACCCATTACAGTTACAAAGAACTTTGTTTAAACAATGATATTAAACTGCCTATAGCGTCAAGAAAGCAGGCTGCGTTTCACTCATTTTGGTTTGACTACATTAAAAATATGTAACTATTAAATTTTACGCATTCACAGCCGAAAATATTTTAGGTTGTAATGGGAAAGGTTATTCAAATTAATGGTTTATAACATAGCTGTTTGCATAACATGTTTTTTAGAAATGCTTATTTCTTACATTTTCTTTTCCCAAATAGGCGAAAGAAAAATGCATTATCATTTAGTGGCACTTATCGGCACAATTATTTTTGAAACAGGTGCATTTTTCAACATTTTTCTTTCCAATTTAGTTTGGTTTAATGTATTGTATTTTTTGATAATAAATTTTTTATTTGCTGTTATATGCTTTAAAATAAAAATCAGCAGAGCATTCTTTTACTCTATTTTACTTGATGCTTTTTCAAACGCACTTGAATTTATATCAATATTTATTATTTCGGCATTTACAGGCACGAAAACAACAGAATATTTAAACAATATTTTATTTTTCATTTTGGATGTTACAGTAAGCAAAACCCTTTACTTTTTAACCTGCATAATATTAGTTAGGTTTGTTAACCGTGAAAAAACCGCATTTAAATTTCCCATAGGCCTGTATTTTTACCCATTAACATTAGTTGCCGTTTTAATTGTGTTTTGGAATGTTTGCACAAAAGCGGAAATTGCCGAAAATTTTCAAATTACCATTGCAATTTTATGTTGCGTACTGTTTATATCAATAATAGCCCTGTTTTTCTCTTACCAGAAAAACATTGAAAAAGAAAATAAACTTTTAACACTGCAAAACGAACTTAACATAAATGAACTTGACAGAACGTATTATAAAATTCTTGAAAACCAAAACCAAGAATTAAAAATTTACGCACATGACGCAAAAAAGCATTTATCTGCAATTCAGGAATTAAACGATAATCCGCAAATAGACAAATATATTGTTGAAATGACAAACAGGTTAAAATCCCACGCCAGTAATTGCAACAGCGGCAACAAAACGCTTGATGTTGTTATTAACAAATACTGCACCGAATGCAAATTAAACGGCATTAACTTTAATTTCAACATAAAACTTTCAAACTTAAAATGCGTTGAAAATTATGACCTGGTTTCTGTTTTAAGCAATGCTATGGACAATGCTGTTGAAGCGGCAAAAAATTCCGAAAAAAGAAGCATTTTATTAGAAACAAAAAGAATAAATAATTTTGACGTTTTAAGCGTTTCAAACAGCTGTGATAACGAACCCAAAGTAATTAACAAAAATTTATTCACCGTTAAAGCCGACAAAACAATGCACGGATTAGGTACAAAAAGCATTAAAAACACGTTGAAAAAATACAACGGTGATTTTGAATGGAATTACAACGAAAGCGAACGCATTTTCACCACAACAATTATTTTTGAAAACCCTGCAATTAAACAACAATCGCCGATTTAATCTGTTTAGATTTAAATCGGCGATTTTTAATGTAAAATTAACTTGCATTAAATGTATAAAATAGTTATTATATAAAAGACGGTTTTGAGAGGCATATTTTTGTTTATCCTTTTTTGCTTACTTAAAGCATGTTACAAAAAACTACGGGAGGAAGCTATGAAAATTTATGTTTGCGACAGCAAAGAATTAAATCACATTAAAGCATGCTTGTGCTTTGCAAAAAGGCTTAACCTTATTGATGACGACAGCTTGGGAGCAGCGGAAGAACGCTGCAAAAAAGAAAACGAAAAAAGAGAAAAAATGTTAAAAAACAACGAAATTGTTTACGGTGTTACAAAATTCTCTTTCAACGCATACCTTCAATATGAACTTACAAGATTTAAACTTGAATTTGCAGAAGAAAGCGACAGAATAAAAAAAGTTTACCAATATAAAGAAATAACAAACAAAGAACAAAAGGATTTTTATAAAAACAACAAAGATTTGTTTACACGATACAATAAAGACCGCTTTTTTTACCGTGAAGTTAAAACAATAATTCATAAAAAATTAAGGGAGGCAGAATACGAAAATGAAATCAACAACATATTATGTAAGCTCTCTTAACGGAAGCAATGAAAACAACGGTTTATCTGCCGAAGCGCCCTTTCTTTCTCTTGATAAAATAAACGAACTTGAAATTTTACCGGGCGATAAAATTTTGCTTGAAAACGATTCTGTTTTTGAAAACCAATTTTTACACCTTAAAAACTGCGGCAACATAAGCGGCGAAAAAATTGAAATTTCATCCTACGGCAACGGTGAAGACCTGCCGTGTATTAATACAAACGGCGCCGGCATTTGGCACCAAGATTACGGCACACCACTTGACTTTGCCGGCCATGTTTATAAAGGAGACGTTTCATCATCCATTCTTCTTTATGATGTTGAAAACATTGTTATTCATAATATTGAAATAACAAATAAAGAAGAATACACAACCGCTAAAGCATATTCAGACCCAAATAAAACAGACCGAACCGGAGTTGCAGTTGTGGCTCAAAACAGAGGTACAATTCACTCAATAACACTTGAAAATTTATTTATTCACGATATTAACGGAAATGTTTACAACAAGCACATGAATAATGGCGGCATTTATATGACCGCATTTAAACCTGCCGACGAAAGTAAAACAGGTGTTGCAAGGTATGACGGCGTTACGGTTTGCGACTGCTTTGTAAAAAACATAAGCCGCTGGGGCATAGCAATAGGCTATTCATACAAGCACCAAGAATTCGCCACTAAAGAACTTGTGGAAGAAACATTTAAAAAATACGGCAATGAAAACATTTTAATTTCAAACAACTATGTTAAATTTGCAGGAGGCGACGCAATTACGCCTATGTATGCATTAAAGCCGCTTGTTGAACACAATATTTCAGATTCCTGCGCATTTGAAATGAATGACAGAATTTACAGCAACCCGGGCAAACGAATGGGTAAAGTTGCGGCAGCGATTTGGCCTTGGAAATGCAAGGACGCACTGCTTCAATACAACGACGCTGTAGACACAAAACTTAACCAAGACGGAATGGCTTATGACGCCGATTCTGGAGACGGCACCGTTTACCAATACAACTATTCGGCACATAACGAAGGCGGCTGTATGATGTTTTGCCTTGGTGAAGCCGTTCACAGCACATATAAAAATAACGTTAGCTACAAGGATTTAGGCGGCTTGCTCAGCCCTGCCGGCAATCCGGACGGTTACGTTGCAAACAACGAGTTTTATATTTTAAAGGGCGTTCCTCTTAAAAGGAAAAGAATGCACGGAAAAATGGAACTTGAAAACAACAAAATAATAAAACTTGAAGATTAACGAGGTAAAAGTTTATGGCACAAAACAAAGGCAGAGTAACAATTCCTACAGATATGGATGTTGTTAAAGAAACCCTTGATATTATGGATGTTTGGGGCGCAGACGCAATAAGAGACTGCGACGGCACGGAATTTCCCCAAGAACTTAAAGACACGGGAGCTAAAATTTACGCAACATATTACACAACACGTAAAGACAACGAATGGGCAAAAGCAAACCCTGATGAAATTCAGCAAATGTACATAATGACGCCGTTTCACACGGCTGTTGAAAGCACGCTTGAAATACATCTTATGGACCATCTTTACCCTGACATGCTTAAAGTAAACAGCAGAGATGACATTAAAAGATGGTGGGAAGTTATAGACAGAACAACAGGCGAAACCGTTTCCACAGACGACTGGAGTTATGACGAAACAACCGGCAATGTTACTATAAAAACAAAATTATTCCACGAGTACACCGTAAGTTTTCTTGCATATATTATGTGGGACCCGGTACATATGTACAATGCAGTTGTTAACGAATGGAAAGACGTTGAACCCCAAATTACATTTGACGTTCGCCAGCCTAAAACAAAGGCACATTCACTTGAAAGACTTCGCCGTTTTCTTGACACACACGAATATGTAGACGTAGTTAGATTCACCACATTTTTCCACCAATTCACATTGGTATTTGATGAACTTGCAAGAGAAAAATTTGTAGACTGGTTCGGTTATTCCGCATCTGTAAGCCCATATATTTTAGAGCAATTTGAACAGGAAGTCGGCTATAAATTCAGACCGGAGTTTATTATTGACCAGGGATATATGAACAACACATACCGTATTCCGTCAAAAGAATTTAAAGATTTTCAGGCATTTCAAAGAAGAGAAGTTGCAAAACTTGCAAAAGAAATGGTTGACATTGTTCACGAATACGGCAAAGAAGCCATGATGTTTATGGGCGACCACTGGATTGGTATGGAGCCGTTTATGGATGAATTTGCATCTATAGGCTTAGATGCAGTTGTAGGAAGCGTTGGAAACGGTGCCACACTTCGCCTTTTCAGCGATATTAAAAACGTTAAGTACACAGAAGGCAGATTTTTACCGTATTTCTTCCCCGATGTATTTCACGAAGGCGGCGACCCTATTTACGAAGCAAAAGTTAACTGGGTAACGGCAAGGCGTGCTATTTTAAGAAGTCCTATTCAAAGAATAGGTTACGGCGGCTATCTTAAACTTGCTCTTAAATTTCCTGAATTTGTTGATTATATTAAGGATGTTTGCAACGAATTCCGCACACTTTACGACAATATTCAAGGTGTAACACCGTATTGTGTAAAAAAAGTTGCCGTACTTAACTGCTGGGGAAAAATGCGTGCTTGGTCAAATCATATGGTTCACCACGGTTTATACTACAGACAAAACTATTCTTATTTCGGAATTATAGAAGCATTAAGCGGTGCACCGTTTGATGTTTCATTTATTAATTTCGACGATATTAAAAATGATAAAAACTTCCTTAAACAATTTGACGTTATAATTAATGTAGGCGATGCCGACACAGCACAGTCAGGCGGCGAATACTGGTGTGATGAAGAGGTTATTACAAGAATTAAAGAATTTGTTTATAACGGCGGCGGATTTATAGGTGTAGGCGAGCCGGCAGCACACCATTGGCAAGGCAAATTCTTCCAGCTTGACGACATTTTGGGTGTTGAAGAAGAAAACGGCTTTACACTTAATACCAGAAGATACAACACTGAAGAACACAGAGACCACTTTATTCTTAAAGACACAAACGGCAACGTTGATTTTGGTGAAGGCAAAAAGAATATTGTTGCTATTGAAGGAACAACCGTTCTTATTCAAAACGCAACAGAACTTCCGTTTGCCGTAAGACACGCAGAAGAAGTGCAAATGGCTGTTAAAGAATTCGGAAAAGGCAGGGGCGTTTATATCAGCGGTCTTCCCTACTCTTTTGAAAACAGCCGTGTGCTTTACCGTGCCGTGCTTTGGTCTGCTTCAGCAGAAGACGAACTTAATAAGTGGTTTTCAACAAACTACAATATTGAAGTTCACGCTTATGTTAAAAACAATAAATACTGCGTTGTCAATAACACTTACGAACCGCAGGATACTACTGTTTATGTTGGCGACGGTTCAAGTTTTGACCTTCACCTTGAGCCAAATGAAATTAAATGGTACCAAATTTAAAAATACACAAACAAAAGGAACCAATCATATGATTGGTTCCTTTTTTGTAAATTTATATAGTTAATCACAATTACAAATATTTTTTCGTGTTGCCAAAATAGAAGACGGCGTTACTGAAAACTCATCAAGTCCCCATTCAACAAGCTTTGGAATTAATTTTTCATTTGTTGCCGCTTCGCCGCACATTCCAACCTGAATACCCGCTTTTTTTGCATTTTTTATTGTTATTTCTATTGCACGCAAAACAGCCGGCTGAAAAACATCATACAAATATGAGATTTTTGAATTGCCCCTGTCAACAGCCATTGTGTAGCCTGTTAAATCATTTGTGCCTATTGAAAAGAATGCCGCATGCTGAGCAAGCAAGTCTGAAATAAGAACGGCAGACGGTGTTTCAATCATAACGCCTACAGGCACTTTTTTATAAGAAACGCCTTCGCTTTCGAGTTCTTTTGCACATTCTTCTATTAATTCTTTTGCACGAACAACCTCTTCAACAGTTGTTACAAGAGGCAGCATAATTTTAATGTTGCCTATTGCCGCAGCACGCAAAATTGCCCTTAATTGAGTTTTGTAAAGTTCAACGTTATCAAGGCAATATCTGATTGCACGATAACCCAAAAACGGATTTTCTTCTTTTTCTATAGACAAATAATCAATGGCTTTATCACCGCCTACATCCAGCGTGCGTATAATTACTTCCTTATCTGCCATAGCCTTTGCAACGGTTGAATAAGCTTCATACTGTTCTTCCTCGGTGGGAGCACTTTCTCTGTCCATAAACAAAAACTCGGTTCTGAAAAGTCCTATACCCTCTCCGCCGTTTTGAATAACATTTTGAACATCCTCTGCCTTGGCAATATTACCGTAAACCTTTTTTGCAATTCCTGATTTTGTTATTGTTGCCTTGCCGAAATATTCGGAAAGACTTTCCTTTTCTTTAATATACTCCTGCTGTTTCTCGCTGTAAAAAGCAAGTTCCTGTGCTGTGGGATTAATTAAAACTTTACCTTTAAAACCGTCAACAGCAAGTTTTTCACCGTTTTTAATAATTTCAGTGGCATCCAAAACAGAAAGCACGGCAGGAATTCCCATAGCACGTGCCAAAATAGCACTGTGGCTTGTTACGCCCCCTACCTCGGTAATAATGGCAAAAACGTTTTCTTTATTAATTTGGGATGTCATAGACGGAGTAAAGTCCTTGGCAATAAGTATTGAGCCTTTATCAACAGCCGTTATATCAACAGACTTTACGCCAAGCAGAATTTTAAGCAAACTGTCTTTAATGTCTTTAACATCCGACGCTCTTTGCTTTGTTAATTCATCATCAACGGATGAAAACATATCTATAAACATAGTACAAACAGTATCAACCGCTTTTTCCGCAACCGCTCCCGTATCTATATTATCCTCCATTTGTGAAAGCATAAAAGGGTCTTGAAGCATAACAATATGACCTTCAAGTATTTCTGCTTCCTTATCGCCGGCATTCTCTTTTAAATCTTCCACAAGCGATTTAGTTTCATTAATAAACTTATCTACTGCTCCGTGCAATCTTTCCTTCTCTTGTTGTGCAGAAGTATATTTTACGGATGAGTAATCAAGTTTACAATCTTTTATAACAACGGCTGTTCCTATTCCATAGCCCTGTGATGCGCCGATTCCTTTTAACATAACAGCAACCCCTTTTTAAGGCAGGCATAAAGCCTGCCTTATTTTTTATTCTTCGCCGAAGCCGGATTCAATAAGTTTTCCGGCAGCCTCAAGCATTTCATTTTCATCACTGCCGCTGCATTCAACAGTAATTTCACTGCCGCACTTTATACAAGCAGCAATAATGTTCATAATGCTTTTTCCGTTAACCTTTTTGCCGTCAAAATCAATGTTAATATCAGATGAATATTTGCCCATTTCAGTTACAAAAACATTAGCCGGGCGCATATGAAATCCCATTTTATTTGTAATTTTAAAGTTCTTTGAAACCATAATTATTTAGCCTCTTCTTTTCTTGTTTTTTTAAGAAGCGCAAGCATTAATGCGCCAACGATTGAACCTGCAACCAAAGCAATAAAATAACCAAACGGATGTTCAACAACCGCAAATGTAAATATACCGCCGTGAGGAGCCGGGCATGCACAATTAAACAATGCCGTTACCGCACCTGCAACAGCAGAACCTACCATACAAGACGGAATAACTCTGAGTGGGTCTGATACTGCATAAGGAATTGCACCCTCTGTAATAAAGCAAAGTCCCATAATATAGTTTACAGGGCCGTTTTTAATTTCATCTGCAGTCCATTTTTTCTTATTAAATGTTGTTGAAAGAGCAATGGCAATAGGTGGAACCATACCGCCAATCATAACTGCTGCCATAATCCAGGTATTTCCGTCTGCAATAGCTGCAGTGCCGAAAACATATGCTGCCTTGTTGAACGGACCACCCATATCGGTTGCCATCATTGCTGCCAGAACGATTGAAAGCAAAATTCTGCTTGTTTCACCCAAAGATGAAAGTCCGTTTGAAAGACCTGTATTTAATACTCCTATAATAGGGTTAATCAAAAGCATTACAACACCCATAAGGAATGTGCCTAAAAGCGGATAAATAAATACTGGCTTAATACCATCCATCGATTTTGGAAGCCAACTGAATGCTTTTTTAAGAAGATTTACAAGAACACCGGCTACAAAACCTGCAAAAAGAGCACCTAAAAAGCCCGAAACCGCTTTATCATCGCCTGTAGGTGAAGCAAGTGTGGCACCTGTTGTGGCAAGATAACCTCCAACGATACCGGGAAGCAAACCGGGGCGATCGGCAATAGACTGAGCAATATAGCCTGCAAGTATAGGAAGCATAAATGAAAATGCTGCTTTACCAATCCAAAATACAATGGAAGCAAATCCGTTTGTTTGACCGAAATTAGCGCCAACATCAGCATTACCGGCAATAGTATCAATTAAAAATCCCAACGCAATTAACACACCGCCGCCAACAACAAACGGAAGCATATGAGAAACGCCGTTCATAAGATGCTTATAAACTTTTCTGCCAAAACCTTCTTTTTCCTCATCATCCTGTGAGGATGAAGAATCGGAGTTTTCTGCATGATAAACGGAGGCTTTACCGTCAATGATTTTTTGAATCAATTCTTCCGGCTTATTAATGCCGTTTGAAACGGATGTTTTAACAACAAGTTTGCCGTCAAACCTTGCCATTTCAACATTTTTATCTGCTGCAATAATAATACCGTCGCACTGCTGAATTTCTTTTTTTGTTAAAACATTTTTTGCACCGCCGGAGCCGTTAGTTTCGACTTTAAGTGGATAGCCCATTTTTTCACCTGCCGCCTCAAGTGCCTCTGCAGCCATATATGTGTGAGCTATACCAGTTGGGCAGGCTGTAACAGCCAAAATTCTGTAACCTTCTTGCTTTTCAGGCTGTTGCTCCTGCTCATCAGGATATTTTACAGCCTCTTGCTTATCAATTATACTTAAAAACTCATTTGCAGATTTTGCGTTACGAAGCTTATCGCAAAATTCAGGGTCCATAAGCATAACCATTAAGCGTGATAAAATTTCGAGGTGTAAATCACCGTCTAAAGGAGCGGCAATCATAAATATAATATCCGACGGTTTACCGTCCGGTGCACCGTAATCAACACCGTTTTCAACCGTTACTGCCGATAATCCCGGAGTTTTTACACTTTCGGACTTTGCATGAGGTACGGCAATTCCGTCGCCTATTGCAGTTGAGCCGATTGCTTCTCTTTCCAAAATTGCGGCTTTATATTCTTCCACATTTGCAAGATTTCCCGCATTTTCGTGAAGAGTTATAAGTTGATTAATTACATCATCCTTACTAACGGCTTTTACATTTAAATTTATTGCGTTTTCTTTAAGTAAATCTGTAATTTTCATCTCAATTTCCCCCTTTTAAGAATTAAATTCGCTGTTAAAAACGCTTAAAATTTCATCTTTTTCCGCAAGTCCCTTTGAAAATGCCGTTGCATTTCCGCAAGCGGCACCAAGCCTTAATGCATATGCATAATCGGCTTTTTCAATATAACCTGCAGTAAATCCGGCAACCATGCTGTCGCCGCAACCAACCGAATTTACAAGTTTACCGGGCGCATTTCCGATTTTGTGAACACATGAATTTTCATCAATCAGCATTGCACCGTCCTTGGCTCTGGAAACAAGAACATTTCTTGCTCCCATTTCTTGAAGCTTTTTAGCATAAAATTCAATTTCATCATCTGTTTTTGTAACAACACCAAACATATCGCCAAGTTCGTGATGATTCGGTTTAATTAAAAACGGCTTGTATTTTAAAACGTTCATAAGCAAATCTTGCTCTGCATCAACAACAAGATTAACGCCATTTTCATAAAGCATTTTTGAAATTTGCTCATAAATATCATTTGGAATTGATTTTGGAATAGAGCCTGCCATAATAAGATAATCACCGCTTTTAATGCTTTCAAGTTTGTGGAAAAGACGGTTAATATCTTCTTTTGAAATTTCAGGACCGTTGGCATTTACATCAATTTCCGTTTGAGCTTTAATTTTAACATTAATTCTTGTGTAGCCGTTTTTCAAAAAGCAAAAATCGGTATTAATTCCGTCTGCATTAAGCATTTCTTCAATTTGCCTGCCCGTAAAGCCTGCCAAAAATCCCAACGCCTTATTTTCAACGCCTAATCGGCTTAAAATAACGGAAACATTTATACCTTTTCCGCCGTAATAAATTTCCTCGCTTTTTGTTCTGTTAATATCGTCTGTTCGCATTGAACCAACATTCATAACATAATCAAGCGCCGGATTAAAGGTTATCGTATAAATCAATTCAAATCACCTCTTTAACAATACCCTTTTGTTTAATTTGTTCATTATCACATTTATCGCAAATAATGCAAGCACTGTCTACAGAAGCAAATGTTACGGCTGATACTTTTGAAAATTTTGTTGAATCAACCAAAACATAACTTACAAAACTGCGTTCTATAGCCACGGCTTTAAGCATTGCTTCATCTGTATCCGGTGTGGTAAAACCTTGCTTTTCACTAACGCCGTTTGCACCGATAAACGCTTTTGAAAAATTATATTTTTGTAAATTTGACGCTGCCGCAAGACCTATAATTGCCTCGGTAGTTTCTTTAAGCTCACCGCCTATAACAAAAACTTTGCAACCTTTTTCTGCCAAGGATTTTGCATGGGCAATGCCGTTTGTAACAAAAGTGGCTTTTGATTTTTCAAGATAATTAGTCATCAAAAAGGTTGTTGTGCCTGCATCAATAAAAACAAAATCATCATCATTAATTTGCGATGCGGCATATTCGGCTATTTTTTTCTTTTCAGAAACATTTTTTAAAGACTTAACCGGCATGGAATCTTCATTTTTTAAAAATTCCTGGGGCAGTGCAGTTGCACCGCCGTGCACCTTATTAAGTTTTCCCAATTCGGAAAGAGCCGTTAAATCACGCCTTATTGTTGACTCACTTGAATCAAAATACTCTGCCAAATCATTAACGCTTACCGAGCCTTTTTCATGAAGCAACTCTAAAATTTGCCTTCTTCGTTCCTGTGTCAGCATATTGTTCACATAACCTTTCCCGCTACAAACCGAAATCGAAAATTTTTGATTCACTTTTGCCGTAGCCTGTCAAAATGTAATGTGTGCAGCCGATTAAATATTTTAAACGGCTTTTTAATGAAAATGCAAAAGCACATTCATATTTGAAATCGATTTCTTATTACACCCCAATTATACAAATTCGTTCATTTTCAGTCAATAGTGAGCAGTTATTTTCATTATTTTGATTGATTTTTGTTATTTTCTTTGTATAAACAATACATCAAATCATCTATATTTGCGCGGTTTTGATTATTTTCTTAAAATCAACCAATAAAACAATCAAATTATTTCACATCTGCCAAATATATTATCTGCCAAACATAAATATTTTATCAAAGGAGTTATATAATATTGTTTTTAATTTAAAACTATTGTATAATCAAAAGCAGATAAACTGATGTAAAAAGCGGTGTTAATTTTGAGAATACTTACAATAGGCGACGTTGTTTCAAAACAAGGGTGTGATTATCTTTTTGAACAACTGCCAAAATTAAAAAAAGATTACAATGCTGATTTAACAATAGTAAATGGCGAAAATTCAGCAGTTGGAAACGGTGTTTTACCTCAATCGGCAGATATGATTTTTAATGCCGGTGCAGATGTAATTACCCTGGGCAACCATTCGCTGCGACGCCGAGAAATCTATGATTACCTGGATGAAAACGAATATATTATCAGACCGGCAAATTACCACAGCTCTGCTCCGGGTAAAGGAATTGTTTATATAGACAAAGGATTTACCGTTATAGCGGTTATTAATTTGCAAGGTATTGTTTATTTAGAACCTGTAAGAAATCCGTTTGACATTATTGACGATTTGGTACAAGAAGCAAAAAACAACGGTGCAAAAATAATTATTGTTGATTTTCACGCCGAAGCCACCGGGGAAAAGAAAGCGTTCGGATATTATGCAGACGGAAAAGTTTCTGCTGTTTTCGGAACACACACCCACGTACAAACAAGCGACAACCAAATTTTACCTAACGGAACAGGATATATTTCCGACATAGGAATGACTGGACCGTTAAATTCGGTTTTAGGAGTTTCGCCGGAATGTGCTGTTGAAAAGATGAAAACAGGATTACCGGTGCGTTTTAAAAATGATGACGGACCTTGCACAATAGAAGGGTGCCTGTTTGATATAGACAACAAAACAGGAAAAACAATTTACACAGAAATTTTTAGGAGATAATAATGGCAAAGCGATTTTTTGCGATAACACTTGCGCTTATATTAATTGCCGCCACATTCAGTGCCTGTTCTTCAAGCAGCACAGAGCCCGAAGAAACAACGGCGGCGCCAACACAGCAATCGGAAGTTATTGCCGAGGATAATAACACCTTTAAATTAAGCTACACTCAGGCAGACAGCTTAAACCCGTTTGACGCTGTAACACAAAACAACCAGGTTTTAGACAAACTTGTTTTTGAAAGTTTATTTAATTTGGACGATAACTTTAAATCATCTTTAAACATTGCGTCAAGCTATAATTATTCCGATTCCACAACCCTTAATGTTGTTATAACAAGCGGATTAACATTTTCAAACGGCAGTGTAATAACGGCAGATGATATTGAAAGGTCGTTTGACAATGCAAAAAAATCAGAATATTGGGGCAACACTCTTTCAGGTATTAAATCCTGCCGTGCCGACTCTTCAAATTCGGTTGTTTTTGATTTGGAATATCCGAATGCATATGCACAAAACCTGTTAACTTTTCCCATTGTTTGCAATGATGAAGACAGCAACGGATACCCAATAGGAAGCGGCAGATATTATTTTGACAATGAAAACGGCGATTTGGTTTTAAAAGCTAATAAATCAAACGGATTTTCGCCTAAAATAACAACAATTCATTTAGAAAATATAACGTCACTTGATTCCATAGACAATGCCGTTAATATAGGCAACATAAGTTTTGCATTTAGGGATTTAAGCAACTATTCTTCAAAAAAAATAAGCGCAAACAAAAAGCTTGTTAATATGAATAATTTGGTTTATATCGGCTTAAATACAAAAAACGGAATAACGGCTAACCCATACATCAGGAAAGCAATTTCATTAGCTGTAGACAGAAGTGTACTGGTAAAAAGCGGTTACGGCAATTTTGCCCAACCGGCTACAAGCGTTTTCAACCCGCAATTTGAACTTTCACAAACAAAACTTTTTGAAAAAGAAGCAGATGTTAATGCCGCAAAACAAGCAATTTCCCAAAGCGGCGAATCAAATAAGTCATTAAATTTACTTGTTAACAACAACAATTCCGACCGTGTAGCTTGCGCAAAGCTTGTGGCACAACAGCTTGAAAACGCAGGATTTACCGTAACAATTTCATCTGTAACATTTGAAGAATATGAAGGCTATGTTTCAAGCGAAAATTTTGACCTTTATATAGGCGAAACAAAAATACCCGCCGATATGAACCTTAATTCATTTTTCAAAGACGGCGGCTCAACAAGATTCGGAATAAGCCCAAACGGCGATGTTGCAAAAGTTTACAGCGATTATCAAAACGGCGATTGTGAGCTTGGCACGTTTTTACTTGAATTTTCAAATGAAATGCCCTATGTTCCCCTTCTTTACAGAAAGGGAATGGTATGCTTTTCAAAAGCCATGAACGGCGATGTGCAAAGCACAAACTTTGATTACTTCGGAAATATAGAAAATTGGTATTTTACAACATAAGAAAGGTTCATTTTCTTAAATCCAATCTTTACATAAAGTTGTTTAAATTATTGTTCACACTTTATTACTTGATTAAAAAATAAATATATATTATAATCTTTAATCAGCAAATCGAAATTTATGAACGGAGGTTCATTTATGATTAAATTTGAAAATCCAAACGGATATATAGAAATTACTAATGAATATTTTGAAAAACTTGTTGGGCAGGCGGCTCAATCATGCTTCGGCGTTACGGGTATGGTTAATTCGGGACCCATGCAAAGTTTAAAAGCAATTCTTAAAAACAGAGTTGAAAACATTGATAATTCCGACCAGGGCGTTGTTGTAAAAAGCGTTAACGGTGCACTTACAATCGACCTTCATATCTCCGTTTCCTACGGCGTTAACATAAATGCCATTGCAGACAGTATTACCAACAAAGTTCGTTATACTGTAGAATCTGCAACAGATTTAAAGGTATCTAATGTTAACGTTTATGTAGACGAAATCAACTAAAGGAGATTATTCAATGATTACAGGAAAAATGTTTAGAGACGGAATAATTTCCGCCTCAAACAACATTGCAAACAGCAGACAGGCTGTTGACGCCCTTAATATCTTCCCTGTTCCGGACGGTGATACAGGCACAAATATGAGTATGACAATAGGTGCAGCTGCAAAAGAAATGGCTGTTTTAAGCGATGACTGCACCATTGCAGACGCTTCATCAAGATGTGCATCTGCCCTTTTAAGAGGAGCAAGAGGAAACAGCGGCGTTATTCTTTCACTTATATTCAGAGGCTTTTCAAAGGGCTTTAAAGATTTAGAAGAGGCAGACGGAAAAGCAGTTGCAAAAGCATTTTCCAAAGGCGTTGAAGCTGCTTATAAAGCCGTCATGAAGCCGACAGAAGGCACAATATTAACGGTTGTAAGGGAAGCATCGGAGGCAGCAACGGAAGTTGCAAAAACAAGTAATGACCCTATTGACGTTTCTTTTGCAGCGCTTAAAGCGGCAAAAGAAGCATTAGCTAAAACACCGGAACTGTTACCTGTTTTGAAAAAAGCAGGTGTTGTTGACGCCGGCGGTCAAGGTCTTGTTTTAATTCTTCAAGGCTTTGAAAGCGTGTTTGACAACAATGCAATAATTCAACCTCTTGAAGGTTCAGCAGTTACGCCTGTTTCAACCCCAAGCAAAGAAACTGTTGCAAGCGCATCAGGCAACATAAAATTCGGCTACTGTTCTGAATTCCTTATTGAAAAATCAAAAACAGCAAAGGCTACAGACCCTCTTAAACTTCGTGCCTACCTTGAATCAATAGGCGATTGCGTTGTTGTAGTTGATGACAGCGACATTATTAAAGTTCACGTTCATTCAAACGAACCCGGCAACGTTATTCAGGCTGCATTAAAATACGGACAGCTTATTAACATTAAAATAGATAACATGCGTTACCAGCACAGAAATGCAAACGAAGGTGTTAAAGACGGTGAAAAACCGGTTATGCCCGAAGCAGAGCCTGTTAACGAATACGGATTTGTGGCAGTTTGCGCAGGTGACGGAATAAGCGAATTATTCAAAGATATCGGAGCAGATGTAACCGTAAGCGGCGGTCAAACAATGAATCCGTCAACAGATGATATTTTAAACGCAATTATGGCAACACCTGCCAAAACCGTTTTTGTTTTACCTAACAACAAAAATATTATTATGGCAGCTGAACAAGCTATTCCCCTTGCCGAAGGCAGAGAGGTGCGTGTACTTCAAACAAAAACAATTCCCCAAGGAATTTCGGCAATGCTGATGTTTGACGAATGTGATGACGCAGACACAAACCAAATGAATATGATGGAAGCTGCCGAAAACGTTTCCACAGCCCAAGTAACTTTTGCCGCAAGAGACAGTGAAGTAGACGGAAAGCCTGTTAAAGAAGGCGAAATTATGGGACTTTGCAACGGCAAAATCAAATTTTTGGGCAATGACATTGCGGATATTGCCTTTAAATCAACAGAAAAAATATTTAAACGAAACCAAAGCAGCATCATAACCGTTATTTACGGCGAAGGCGTTGAAGAAGAAACTGCCGTTGCCGTTGAAAACAGACTTCGTGAAAAATACGGAAACGACGTTGAAATAAGCATTGTTAACGGCGGCCAGCCGATTTATTACTTTATTATTTCTGTGGAGTAAAAATGATAAATCTTAGTGATGATATAAAATTTGTTAAAGGTGTTGGAGAAAAAAGAGCCGAGCTTTTTAATAAGCTCGGCATTTCTTGCGTTAAAAACCTAATTAATTATTATCCGCGTGATTACCGTGATTGGTCTAAAGAAATGACTGTGGAAACATGCGAAGACGGTGAAAACGCCTGCATTAAAGCAACCTTGGCAACCACTGTTAAAGAACATTTGATTCGCAAGGGGTTAACCCTTTTTAAATGCGATTTTACAGACGGCAAAAACATTATTCACGTAACGATTTTTAACAACAAATTTTTAGCAAAATCGCTAAAACAATATGAAGAATATATTCTTTTTGGGAAAATAAAAAAGAATTTAACAAGTGCCGAAATGACCTCGCCGCAAATTGAGCCGGCAAAAAACAATATCGGCATACACCCGATTTATTCGGCAACAGATAAACTTAATTCAAAAGCCATTGCAAAAGTTATTAAAACCGCACTTGAAAATCTGCCGGAATTTGTTGAAACACTGCCGCAAGAGCTTTTAAACGAGCACAACCTTGCCCCACGTGATTTTGCAATAAGGCAAATTCATTTCCCCGATAATTTTGAAAACCTGGAAAAAGCAAAAAAGCGATTAATATTTGAAGAATTACTTGTTTTACAATTAGGTCTTTTAAAACTTAAAAGCAGAAGCAAAGAAAACACAAATTTAATTTTAAAGCACGATTACACACCGGAATTTTACAAACTTCTGCCTTTTAAACCCACAGGAGCCCAAAAAAGGGCAATAAAAGATTGCGTGTGCGACATGCATAAAAGCACACCTATGAACAGATTAATTCAAGGCGATGTAGGAAGCGGCAAAACTGCGGTTGCCGCCGGTGCCGTATATTCTGCGGTTAAAAACGGCTTTCAATGTGCTTTAATGGCACCAACGGAAATTTTGGCAACACAGCATTTTGAAACCATGACAAATCTTTTAGCCGAAAGCGGCATAAACATTGAATTAATAACGGGAAGCACAGGCACAAAAGCAAAGCGTGAAATCAAAGCACGGCTTGCAAACGGCGAAATTGATTTTATAATCGGCACTCATGCCCTTATACAAAAGGATGTGGACTTTAAAAACCTTGCCCTTGTTATTACCGATGAACAGCACCGTTTTGGTGTTAACCAGCGTGCAACATTGGCGTCAAAAGGCAAAAACGTTCATACTCTTGTTATGAGCGCCACCCCTATTCCACGCACACTTGCACTTATGATTTACGGCGATTTGGATATTTCCGTTCTTAATGAATTGCCCCCCGGCAGGCAAACGATTCACACCGCCGTTGTGGACTCATCTTACCATAATAAAATATACAATTTTATTAAAAAAGCCGTTGCAAACGGCCATCAGGCATATATTGTGTGCAGTCTTGTAGAACAGGGAGAAAGCGAATTAATATCCGCAGAAAATTATGCCGAGCATTTGGCAAACACAGCATTCAAAGGCTATAATTTAGGTTTGATTCACGGCAAAATGAAATCCGCCGAAAAAGAGCGGGTAATGACTGCTTTTTCAGACGGCGATATTAAAATTTTAATTGCCACAACGGTTATAGAGGTTGGAATTGACGTTCCTAATGCCACAGTTATGGTTATAGAAAACGCAGAAAGATTTGGACTTTCGCAGCTGCACCAATTACGTGGTCGTGTGGGCAGAGGCAATGACGAATCATATTGCGTTCTTGTTTCAGACTGTAAAACAGAAACGGCACAGGCAAGATTGGATATTATGAAACGAAATACCGACGGTTTTGTAATAGCCGATGAAGATTTAAAGCAACGTGGACCGGGCGACTTTTTTGGCAGCAGACAGCATGGTTTGCCTGACCTAAAAATAGCAGATATGTTAAACGATATGGATACGCTGAAGCAATGCCGCAAATGTGCCGACAAAATTTTGATTGACGATTATAATTTAGATTTACCGAAGCACAAATATTTACTTTACGAAATTAATGAAATGTTTCGCAACTCGGCAATGAATTAATACAGTAACAAAAATGCAGCATGTTAAAAACATACTGCATTATTTTTTTACCTTCAATTCGGCTATTGCCATATAATGAAGAACATCAAATTCCGGCGGAGCAATTTCATTAAGCATTTTTAAATGCTCCCTTTCCCAGGTGGAAATTTCATTTACCGCCAACGATGCGCCTACACCACGGCAAGCTTTCATTCTTCCGTTCCACCCCTCACGGGTAAAATGAACATTCAATTTAATTTCATTATGATAAACCAAGTCAAAATATTCATTATAACAAGACGGAATTTCAATAGGCGAAACCCTTTCGTTACAGCCGCTCCACAACGGATTATATTTTAAAACAAGTTTTTCGCTTGCACCGGCAATTTTATCTTCAAAAGGCAACCAATTCATTACAAGAACAACAAATTTGCCGTTTTTCCTTAAAAACCGATAAATTTTAGGTGCTAAAACAGAATGGTTAAAATACCAAAAGCACTGACAAGCGGTAACAACATCAAATTCATTATCGGGAAAAGCCAAGTTTTCTGCAGATGAAACAACATATTTTATGTCTTTATCGGCAGATAAAATTTTTGCCTGCTCTATTTGGTTTTTTGAAGCGTCTGCACCAATCCATTTTCCGCCGTAAGAATACATATTTCGTGGCAATACGCCTGTACCCGTACCTATATCGAGCACACTTTGACCGTTTATGCACAAATTTCTTTTAACAATTTCAGAATAAAATTCTAACGGATAAATATCTCGATATTTAGCATAATCTTTTGAAGTTTTCCCCCAATCAAAACCACAGACATATACACACCCCTGTTATTTAAAGTATTGAGAAAACTGTGATGAATTTTTCATTGAACAAACAGATTCATCACCCACAATAATATGGTCTAACAATTTAACACTGATATTATCAAGCATATCACGCAATTTTAATGTAAAATTAATATCCTGAGCGGAAGGAAAAGCCTCGCCGCCGGGATGATTGTGGGCAACCACGGCTGAAGACGCATTATCATTTAACGCAACTTCTAAAATTTTACGAGAGTCTATACTTAATTTATTTACGCTCCCTTCGCCGAATTCCCTGCACGATATAATTTTATTTGAATTATTAAGAGTTACAAAAATTATTTTTTCCACAGTTTCATTTGCAAGAATATTACAAAAATATTGTTGCATTTGCAAAACGCCCGTAAATTCAACAACGCCGTTGTTTTTACTTTTATTGCCACGCTTTTCAAGTTCCTTAATAAGAGTAATTAGAATTGCGGCGTTTGTTCCGATTCCGTCTACTTTAGATAAAGAATCGACGCTTGCATTAAGCACATTATTTAAACTGCCAAAAGTTTTAATAAGCTCCTTAGCAACGGGTTTTACATCACGTCTTGGAATGGCATAAGTTAAAAGTAATTCCAAAACCTCATAATCATTTACAAGACTTTCCCTGCTGTGCAAATACTTTTCTTTAATTCTTTGTCTGTGCCCATCGGTATGATTTGACATAATTTTTCCTCTTTACCGTTTTAATATATTGTAAACAAGGGATAATAAAAACAAAAAGCAGGTGCAGTAACCTGCACCTGCATAAAAGTTAAATCAGTTGTTGATTAACTTGTCTTCTTCATTGTTCCAGCTGTAAAGCTTACGAACTTCTGCGCCAACTTTTTCTGACGGATGTTCTGAAGCAAGTTTTCTCATAGCCTTAAAGTGAACCTGACGACCTGCAGGGCTCATATCAAGAAGGAATTCTTTTGCAAATGAACCGTCTTGAATATCTGTAAGGATTTGCTTCATAGCTTTCTTTGTATCTTCTGTAACAATCTTAGGACCTGTAATATAATCGCCGTATTCAGCAGTATTTGAAATAGAATATCTCATTCCTGCAAAACCTGATTGATAAATAAGGTCTACAATAAGTTTCATTTCATGGATACATTCAAAATAAGCGTTTCTTGGGTCATAACCTGCTTCGCAAAGTGTTTCAAAACCTGCCTGCATAAGAGCGCAAACACCGCCGCAAAGAACTGCCTGTTCACCAAACAAGTCTGTTTCTGTTTCTGTTCTGAATGTTGTTTCAAGAACACCTGCACGAGCGCCGCCGATACCGAGAGCATATGCAAGTGCTACATCAAGAGCGTGACCTGAAGCATCCTGTTCAACAGCTACAAGACAAGGAGTGCCTTTGCCTGCTTGATATTCTGAACGAACTGTATGACCCGGTGCTTTAGGAGCAATCATAGTTACATCAACAAACTTAGGCGGTTTGATACAACCGAAATGAATGTTGAAACCGTGAGCAAACATAAGCATGTTGCCCTCTTCAAGGTTTGGCTCAATTTCATTCTTATAAACGTCTGCCTGAAGTTCATCATTAATAAGAATCATAATAATATCTGCTTGCTTTGCTGCTTCTGCAGTTGTGTAAACTTTAAAGCCTTGTTTTTCTGCTTTTGCCCAAGACTTACTGCCTTCGTACAAACCGATAATAACATCGCAACCGGATTCTTTCAAGTTAAGGGCATGTGCATGACCCTGTGAACCGTAACCGATAATAGCGATTTTTTTACCTTTTAAATAATCAAGATTACAATCTGACTGATAAAAAATTCTTGCTTCTGCCATTTTTATTTCCTCCGTAATAGCATAATATTTAAAGTGCTTTGCGTTGTATGACTACGCATTGCATTTCTTACAATCTTCATTATAACTTGTATGATGTCTAATGTCAATAACTATTTTGAATTTTTTTACAAATGTTCAATAGCATGTAAAATATGAAGTCTCATTGCCGTTCTGGCACCTTCCGGATTTCGCTTTTTAATAAACTCCATAATCATTCTGTCGTCGTTAAGATTGTTTTCGCTTACAGTATCGTCTTTAGTTAAAACAATTACGCCTTTTTTAATCGCATTAAATATAATAGGCATAAATTGTTTAACAAACGAATTGTGCGTTGCATTTGCAATGCTTTCGTGAAACTTCTGTTCCTCGTAAGTTCTGTCTTCGCCGCTTTTTATTTTCTTTTCTATCTCTTCGCCATAATAACAAATGGTTTTAATTTCTTCATCCGTTGCCCTTTCTGCCGCCAAATACGCACAGTCGGGCTCAAAAATCAACCTCATTTCAAACAAATCGTCAAGCCCCGAAGCAATATCGCTTAAATCATTTGTATTTATAATAGTATTAGAAGTAACAAATGTTCCTTTGCCTCTTTTAATTTCAAGCACGCCGCTTGTTGTTAAAATTTTTATTGCTTCTCTTAAAGTAGAGCGGCTAACGCCCAGTTCAAGTGAAAATTCATTTTCATTAGGCAGCTTATCGCCAACAGAAAACCTGTTTTCCACCTCTATCATTTTAAGGATTTGCTGTGCCGTACTGTCTGCCAGCATTTTGGATTTTGCCATAGATACACCTTCTTTGCAAATATAATATCACACTTGTACAACAAATGTCAACAAGTTGTCCAACATCTTACAACAAAAACAGGTTAATTTTATTCAAATATTTAGTAAAAATACTCAAAATCAGTTTAAATCTCTTGCCAACACTAATATAATGTTTTATTATATAAACATATAACACGGTATTATAAATAAATATGATATATGGAAGTGGAGAAAATGAATAAAGCACAAGAATTGAGATTTTATATCGAGGCACTTTGCGTTTATGATTTAAAGCAAGACCCTGTTATGGCGGCGTTGCTTGATTTACTGCAAAACATAAACAGCGAAGGTGTTTTGGAAAAACAAAGCGAATTTTTCAGAGCAGTTACAAGACATGAATCTTTCAAGCACTATGTTTCAAAACTTATATTGAAAGACGATAATGCATTTACAAAAGCGGCAGCAAGCAAAAATGTTGATAAACTGCCAAAATCCGTATTAAACGGGGTTAAAAGCGATTTAGAAAAGCTTGAAGCCATTGCGTCTGTTAAACCGGAGGATATTTACAACGCAGTAATAAATGAAGATTTACGAAATGTGCTTATGACATTGCCTAAATGGGAAACAGGCACAGCAAAGGCGCCGCTTAAAGAAAATTGGGGAAGCCAAGTTGATGACTTGATTGAATATCATGCGGAAAACGGATACGGTTTATATTCAAAATACAATGCGTTCACTTGGAGAAATCATTCACTGTTCCCTCTTTCATGCACAGACCCAATAACTTTAAGCGATTTAAAGAATTACGAACTTCAAAGGCAACAGGTTATTGACAACACGGAAAGCTTTGTTAAAGGTTACCCGTCAAACAACGTTTTACTTTACGGCGACCGTGGAACAGGCAAAAGTTCAACAGTACACGCCGTTTTAAACGAATATGCAAAAAACGGCCTTAGAATGATTGAAATTTCAAAAAGCGATATTCCCGATTTAACAATGATTAGGGAAATTCTTTCCGACAGTCCAATGAAATTTATTATTTTTATTGACGATTTGTGCTTTGATTCCCACGATGATTCCTTTGGAGAACTTAAAGCGGCACTGGAAGGCAGCCTTTCCGGCAAAAAGCCAAACACATTAATTTACGCCACTTCCAACAGGCGCCATTTAATTAAAGAAAGTTTTTCAGACAGAGAAAACGATATAAATAAAAACGACATTATGCAAGAGCAATTAAGCCTTTCAGACAGATTCGGTCTTTCCATTACATTTATTAATCCGAACAAAAAAGACTTTCTTGATATTGTTGAAAAGCTGGCAAGCGACAGAAAACTTGATGTTGATAAAGACAAGCTGTTTCTTGTTGCCGAGCAATGGGCAACCAAAAAAGGCGGCAGGTCGCCGAGATGCGCAAAACAATTTATTGATTTTGTTGAAAGCGCCGAAAAGCGTGGTAAAGAATGGTAAATAAAATTTTAAAAAACAGTTAACAATTTTTACCGTTTGTTTACCGAATAATCAAATTATGAACAAAAACAAGTGATAATATTATCACAGTGAATAAAACAAAGGAGACACATTATGAGCAATAAAATTCTTGTTGTTGATGACGATCTTAACATTTGCGAACTTCTTAAACTTTACCTTGAAAATGACGGATACACCGTTTTTGTTGCCAATGACGGCAAAGCGGCTGTTGAAACATTTGAAGCAAAATCCCCTGATTTGGTTTTGCTTGATATAATGCTTCCGAAAATGGACGGATGGCAGGTTTGCCGTGAAATACGCAAAACCTCATCTGCACCGATTATTATGCTTACCGCAAAAGGTGAAACATTTGACAAGGTTCTGGGTCTTGAATTAGGCGCAGACGACTATGTTACAAAACCTTTTGAGGCAAAAGAGGTTATGGCAAGAGTTAAGGCTGTTTTAAGGCGCACAAAAGGCGACGGCGAAACGGCAGATTCCGAAAAGAAAACAATTGTTTATGACAACCTTGAAATAAATATTGTTAATTACGAGCTTAAAGTTAAAGGCGTTCCTGTTGACACACCGCCTAAAGAATTGGAACTTATTTACCACTTTGCGTCAAATCCAAACAGAGTTTATACAAGAGACCAGTTGCTTGACGAAGTTTGGGGATTTGATTATTACGGCGACTCAAGAACGGTTGACGTGCACGTTAAAAGACTTCGTGAAAAACTTGAAGGTGCATCAGACAAATGGGCGCTTAAAACAGTTTGGGGCGTTGGATACAAATTTGAAACCAAGGAATAATTATGAAAGCAAAAGAGAAAATAAAAAACTTTGCGCAAAAAAATTTTCCGTACAATAAAAGCATTTTCATAAAATATTTAACGCTTTTTGTAATAATATTTTTGGTTAGCTTAACAATTTTAGGCGTTTCTGTTTTTGCACTAATAAGCAATTACACAGCAGATGAAAAAACGAATTTGCTGAAAGAAAACGCAGCGTCAATTTCAAGCACAGTTTCCACCACCCTTATTACACAAGATATGAATAACTCCTACAGCATGGAAAAAGAGCTTATTTGCGAAACGCTGGCAACAGTTTCAAAATCTATTGATGCAGATGTGTTTGTTTGCGATGTTGAGGGCAACATAATTATGTGCAAAGAAAAAGCAACATCATCTTTTTCAACAGACCATTTTGAAAGTTGCCGCCAGCATGACGACCTTGTTATGAGTAACCACGTGCTTTCAACGGTTTACCAACAAGGCTCTATTGTAGAAAAGGCAAATCTTTACGGCGTTAAATACTTTATAGTCGGCTGTCCTATTTATTCCGACGGCGATATAATCGGCACGGTTTTTGCCCTTACCGATTCTAAAATGCAATCGCTTACATTCGGTTATGTCAGATTATTTTTAATTTCCGCATTTTTCAGCCTTATTTTTGCCTTTGTTTCCATATACTATTTAACAAAAAGAATGGTTACACCGCTTAAACAAATGAGCAATGCGGCAAAGAAATTTGCTCTCGGCGATTTTTCTTACCGTGTTAAAGTTACGGGTGAGGACGAACTTGCGGATTTAGGCAAAGCGTTTAATGATATGGCAAACTCGCTGGATGTGCTTGAAAGTTCCAGAAGAAGTTTTGTTTCAAACGTTTCCCATGAATTAAAAACACCTATGACATCTATTTCCGGATTTATTGACGGAATATTAGACGGCACTATTCCTAAAGAAAAGCAGGAATATTATTTAGGGATTGTAAGCGGAGAGGTTAAAAGACTTTCAAGGCTTGTTGTTTCAATGCTTAATATGAGCAAAATTGAAAGCGGCGACCTGGAAATGAAGCCAAGTAACTATGAAATAACAGACCAAATAATACACATTCTTTTAACATTTGAGCAAAAAATAGAAAATAAAAATATTGAAATTAAAGGGCTTGAGGATTTACAGCCGACATACATTGTTGCCGACCCCGATATGATTTATCAAGCCATTTACAATCTTTTTGACAACGCTGTTAAATTTACAAATGACGGCGGCTACATTAAAGTTGAACTTAAAGATTTAGGTTCAACAATAGAAGTTGCCATTGAAAACAGCGGAACAGGTATTAAAGCCGAAGAGCTTTCAAAAGTATTTGAAAGATTCTATAAAGTTGACAAAAGCCGCAGCCTTGATTCAAAAGGTGCAGGGCTTGGTCTGTATATTGTTAAGCTGATGATTGAAATGCACGGCGGCAAAGTTCGTGCAGAAAGCAACAGCGAAGACATGGCAAGATTTACATTTACATTGCCAAAACAATACAGCCCTATATACAAAAAGGAGTTAAAATAATGAGCGAATTTGATGAAAAAGAATTCGGCGAAGAAAAGAAGCAGGAAGCAAATGAACCTGTGAACACACCGCCCACCGAAGAAAACACAACATACCATTATGTTTACAAAAAGGCGGATGAAACAACTAAAACAGCCAACGGTGAAGAAAACAGTGCCGGTCAAAGTAATTTCAACGGCGCATCCTATTACACTCCCCCGGTTACCAATGAAAGCAACGAAACAAATGCGGCAGAAAAAAAGCCTAAAAAGAAAAAGAATAAAACAATTATTACCATTGTTGTAATCGTTGCCGTTTGCGTTGTTGTGGCAATAATAGGAATTTTTGCGGCAAAAGACGCAGGAAAATCAAACAACAACGGCACAACAAGCAATGACAATTCATCAGTTTCACAAGTTGAAACAAAAGACCAGGGCGATGTGGCAAAAACGGATGACACCGGCAATTACACTGTTGCAGGAATTGCCGAAAAATGCATAGATTCTTGTGTAGGCATTACCGTTTACACAGAATCATCAAACTACGGAAACTTTTATAATTACGGTTCCGGCGGTAATTCTTCACAAAACGGTGAAGAAACAAAGTCAAGCGAAGGTTCAGGCATTTTAATGCTTGAAAGCAACGGAAAAACATACGTTTTAACTTGCGCACACGTTATCAGCGACGGAACAAGCTTTACCGTTACAACAAATGACGGCGAACAGTATGACGCAACAATGGTGGCATATGATTCCCAAACAGATATAGGCGTTCTTTCAATTAATGCAACAGGGCTTCAAATTGCCGAATTTGCAGATTCAAGTTCAACAGTTTTAGGCGAACAGGTTGTTGCCATAGGCTGCCCCGGCGGTTTGGAATTTATGAACAGCGTTACAAGCGGTTATGTTTCGGCACTTGCAAGGCCTATCAGCTCAACAATCGGATACGACACAGATTGTATTCAAATTGATGCAGCAATTAACCCGGGCAACAGCGGCGGCGCATTGTTTAACATGCAGGGTCAGGTTATTGGCGTTAACTCTTCTAAAATTGCCGCAACCGAATATGAAGGCATTGGCTTTGCAATTCCAAGCAACACAGCTGTCGATATTGCAAACAGCCTTATTAAATCAGGCTATGTTGAAGGCAGGGCAAAATTAGGCATTACCTATAAAAACATTGAAACCTACCAAAACGCAAGTTCAATATTATCGGCACTTGAGCAACTTGGTTACAAAGACGCAACAGGCACAATGGTAATTAATGAAATTACCGATGATTCCGATTTGAAAAACAAAGATGTTAAAGAATACGATATGATTGTTGCCGTAAACGGCGATACAATGACATCTACAGACGTTTTAACATCTGTTTTATCGGACAGCAAGCCGGGCGACACAATTACCCTTACCATTGCAAGAATAAGCGGAAATAAGATTGACACATTTGATGTTGATTGCAAACTTATTGAATCAAAAGGCTGATAAATTAATATAATGCAAAAAAAGCAGTTCAAGTTCTAAACTTGAACTGCTTTTTTATTTTACACTTTTAAATTGATTTTGAATAAAAATAAACACCCAACCAGCGATTAAATTTATAACCCACATTTTTTAGCTTTCCGCAACATTCAAAACCGTGCTTTTTATTAAATTCCAAGCTTTGATTGTTTTCTTCGGTTATAATTGAAACCAAAGTTTTTATTCCCATTTCACCTGCAATTTTTTCAATTTCAGAAAGAAGAAGCGAACCTGCTCCCCTGCCTCTGTAATCTTTAAGTATATAAATTGAAAGGTCTGCCGTAAAACGATATGCCGAACGGGAATTGTATTCGGAAATATATGCATAGCCAACAATAATACCGTTTTCTTCTGCAACAAGATACGGGTATGAAGACGATATTTTTTGCACACGCTGTAAAAACTCGGTTTCGCTTAAAGGCGTTTCCTCAAAAGTAGCAGTTGAATTTTCGATATAATAATTATAAATATTCAAACATTGAGCCGCATCTTTGCCGGTTAAAATTTTTCTTATCTTCAAACTACCACCGCCGTTATTAATTATTAAACCTATTGCCGTCAAGATATTTTATTATTTTTGCCGGATTACCAACTGCAACGGCATTGTCAGGCACATCCTTTGTAACAACGCTGCCTGCACCCACAACGGCATTTTTACCAATGGTTACACCCGGCAAAATTGTTGCACCGGCACCAACCCACGCATTATTGCAAATACGAACATTACGCACAGTAAGCACATCACGCTCATACATATCATGATTATTTGTTATAACAGAAACATTCATTGCAATGCGAACATTATCTTCAACAAAAACCTTACCTGCCGACATACATTTAAAATACGGCATTATAACAACATTATTGCCTATAGTTATATTATTTGCCAAATTTATGTAAAGGGGAGCATTTACCATGCTGTTTTTACCTAACCCGCCTGTAAAAAGCTGTGTCATTATTAAATTATATTCATCTGAATAGGGCATGGCATTATTAAATTTATAAAGCAATTCGGCAGTACGCTTGCCCTCCATACTTCGTTCCGGATTAGGCTGTCTTAAATCAACTCTTATTTCTTCCAAAGCAACCTCCTGATAATACAAAAATCCATAAGTATAAACTTACAGATTTTTGTTTTGTATACTGATTAAATTTTCGTTTTACGCTTCGGCAATAACTTCCACTTCGCAAAGAACACCCTTTGGCAAATCCTTAACTGCAACGCATGAACGTGCAGGCTTGCATGTGAAATATTTACCGTAAATTTCATTAAATACGGCAAAATCATTAATATCTGCAAGGAAACAAACTGTTTTAACAGTTTTGTCAAGAGATGAACCTGCTGCTTCCAAAACAGCTTTTAAATTTTCACAAACCTGCGTAGTTTGCTCTTCAATAGTTTTTGCATCTACATTTGATGTTTTTGGGTTAATTGCAATTTGACCGCTTGTAAAAACCAATCCGTTTGCTTTAACAGCTTGGCTGTAAGGACCGATTGCACCCGGTGCATTATTTGTTGAAACGTATTCCATAATCAAAAATCCTTTCTGATAATTAATCGCAAACCTCAAAGCCTGCGTCTTTAAGTGCTTTTTTAATTGCCACAACATGGGCAAAATCTCTTGTTTCCACACTGATTCTTAAATAACAATCGGTAATATTCATATCCAAATCGGTGCTGTCATAATTAATACTTGTAACATTAGCGCCTGTTTTTGCAATAATTGCAGAAACATCGGAAAGTTGACCCGGTTTGTCTGAAAGAGCAATAGTAATATTTGCAGTTCTTCCGCTCATTTTAAGACCTCTTTCAATTACCCTTGAAAGAATTGTTACATCAATATTACCGCCTGAAACAAGGCAACAAACATTTTTACCTTCAATATCGGGAACCTTGCCTGCCAAAACAGCTGCAACAGGTACTGCACCTGCACCTTCGGCAATAAGTTTTTGCTGTTCAAGTAACGTTAAAATAGCAAGTGAAATTTCATCATCCGTAACAGTAATAATTCCGTCAACATATTTATTAACAAGCTCGTATGTTAAATCGCCGGGAGTTTTAACTGCAATACCGTCTGCAATAGTTTGTACCTTATCCAAGGTTTCAATTTTACCGTCTGCAATAGATTTTTCCATACTTGGAGCACCTGTTGCCTGAACGCCGTAAACCTTGCAGTTAGGATTAATTTGCTTAATTGTAAATGCTACGCCGGAAATAAGTCCGCCGCCGCCGACAGGAACAACAACGGCATCTACATTAGGAAGCTGTTCCATAATTTCAAGACCGATTGTGCCCTGACCTGCAATAACATCCGGGTCATTAAAAGGATGAATAAAACTGTAGCCTTTTTCATCTCGAAGCTCTATTGCTTTATTATAAGCATCATCATAAATGCCTTTAACCATACAAACTTCGGCACCGTAACGCTTCGTAGCCTCTACCTTTGAAATAGGTGCGCCTTCAGGCAGGCAAATAAGGCTTTTAATGCCGCATTTTGTTGCCGCAAGAGCAACGCCTTGTGCGTGGTTGCCTGCCGAACAGGCAATAACGCCGTTTGCCCTTTCCTCGTCTGTAAGCTGACTGATTTTAAAATAAGAGCCACGAACCTTAAAAGAACCCGTTACCTGTAAATTTTCTGTTTTTAAATAAATTTTAGCATCGTTTCTGATTTTCGGTGCATAAATCATATCTGTTTCACGAATAACTTCCTGCAATACTCTGGAAGCCTTGTAAACTCTGTCAAGTGTTAGCATATTTACGCCTCTTTACTGTGTTTTTTGTTATTTTAATACCTATAATTTTATTTGTCAATCTTATCAAGGCAAATTTCAACAGGACTGTCAATTTTAACAGAATTTTCGGTTACAACACAGTCCAAAGCAAGCACTTTTACGCCGCAGTTATACGCTTTTTTCAAAGTATTTGCAAAATCGGAATCCGTTGCATAGTTAGGAGTAAACAAACGACAACCTTTCATTTGCAAAACAAATATTACATATGCGTCAAAACCGTTGTTTACGGCAGAAATAAGCTCGTTTAAATGTTTTGTGCCGCGTGTTGTGGGAGCATCGGGAAAGGAAGCTACTTTATTATTTTCCAAAGTTACGCCTTTAACTTCGGCATATATTTTTTTACTGTCTTTTTCCAAATAAAAATCAAGCCGTGATTTTCCAAACACTTTTTCAGGCACAACCTTATCGGGATTTTTTACAAGCCCACCGGCACACAACCACTCAAAAACAGCCTTATTTGGACATTGGGAATCCATATTGATAAGCAAATCGCCTTTATAAACCGCTATTAAATCATACTTTGTTTTTCTGTTTGGATTAGAAGAAATTTCAAGTATAACCCTTGCGTCCGGAACAAGCAGTTCCCTGCACCTGCCGGTATTTTTTACATGCACTGTTTCTTCTTTTCCGTTAATACTGCAAATTGCAATAAATCTGTTTGGGCGTGAAATAAAAATTCCGCCTGTAATATTTTCATAAATCATAAATTCATTTTAATTCATATCATCAAACAGGTCAATATATTTGGTTGACTTTACACCGAATATGATATAAAATTAATTTTGTTAAAACAGTAAGGGGGATTTTCATTGAAAATTACAAAAAAAATTATTGCCGTAATAGCGGTTTGTCTATTAATATGCTCTGTTTTTGCCGGTTGCTCAAAAAAAGATGAACAAACAGATGAAATTACAGATGCAACAATGCTTATTGCATACACCGAAGAATGTGAACCGTTTATTTATACAGACAGCGAAACCGGAGAATTAACGGGATTTGACGTTGAACTTATTAAAGAAACCTTTGATTCGTTTAAAGGTGATTACAAAAACTATCAGTTTGTTAAAGTTGAACCGGGTTATGTACTTAATGAAGATACTTGTTACACAGATGCAGACGGCAACAATTATTCTGCAATAATTATGTGCGGAGGTCTTCGCAAAAATGTCGGAACAAACAATGAAGACTACAAATGGAGCGAAAATATTATTGAAAATAAAATAGTTACCGTTGTTAAAAATGGCGGAATTATTGAAAACTACAACGACTTAGACGGAGTTAACACAGCAGTTGTTTCAGACTTTGCGGCACAGGCGCTTGATAAAAACGCAAACATTAAAGGTCAGCTTGCATCTGCCCAAGAATATGAATCTGCAAATGAAGCATTTGCCGCACTTGATAACGGAACAGTTGACGCCGTTGTTATTGACAGCATTGATTTTGCCGCATTTGAGGGTAAAGACAATTACACCGTTTTAAACGGAACACTGGACGTTATTGACTACGGATTTGGATTTACCGCAGCAAATGACTATTCACAAGGATTTAACGAAGCGGTTAAAGAAATGCAATCTGTAGACTACGGCAACGGCGATACTTTAACTCCTCTTGCCGAGAAATATTTCAAAACTGCCGACGCTTGTGTTTTCAACTACAACACAGAAGAAAAATAATAAACCGGCACAATATAAAAGGTGTGAGTCTTAACAAGACCCACACCTTTGTTTTTTAGCCGTTAATAGCCTAAATTTTCATTAACAATAATAACCTTAATTCTGTCTTTGTGCCTTTGTTTTGCCGAAATAACATAATTACAGCAAACACGCTGAGGACTTTGACAGCCGTCGCATATAAAAGATTTATCTTTTTCAAGGCTGATACATTTTCCCGTAACATTACACGGCGTTTTACAATCAAGTCTTTTTGTATTTAACGGAGCACAGCATTCCTTAACTCTTTTAACTGCCTCATCAATATTTTTTACAATTTTATTTACACCAACAATCATAATTACCTGACGTGGACCGTAAACTATACAAGCAACACGGTTAGAATTACCGTCCACGTTATAAAGTTCTCCGTTTTCTGTTACTGCATTAGATGAAGTAAAATAAGCATCACAGCCGAACGCTCTTATATAACTTTGCCTTAATTCTTCACCCTCAAGACCTGAACGGTCAATATAATCAAAATTACCGTTTTTAATATAATCAATCAAGCCAACCTGTTTTAATGTTTCACTTCCGCCGTGAGAAACACTGCTGTTTTCTTTAACAAGTTTTGAAACAATAGGCAAAACGTCCTCTTTATGTTCAACATAAAACGGTTTTATGCCGTTTTTTTCTAAATTTTCCATTGTTGTTTTAATTTGTTCTGTCATTATTCATTCCCCCAATATTTTCTGTCTAAACTTCTGTATTGAATTGCCTCTGCAACATGAGCAACCTCAATATTTTCACTGTTTTCCAAATCTGCAACGGTGCGTGAAATACGCAAAATTTTATCATAAGCTCTGGCAGACATTCCCAATTTATCAAAGCTCATTTTAAGCAATGCCGACGCTTCATCGGATAAAACACAATATTCCTTTGTCATTTTCGGAGTCATTTTTGCATTGCAGGTAATTTCCGTGCCTTCAAATCTTTTTCTTTGATTTTCACGTGCAGCATTTACACGCTTTCTTATTTCTGCCGAACTTTCCTCTTTTTTCTTTGAAGAAAGCTGCTCATAATCGACAGGTTCAACCTCAACATGCAAATCAATACGGTCTAAAATAGGACCGCTGATTTTATCACGATACCTTTTGCGTGCCGCATCTGTGCAGGTACATTGCCTTGAAGGATGGCCGTAATAACCGCAAGGGCAAGGATTCATTGCGGCAACAACCATTAAATTTGACGGATACGAAACTGTGCCGGTTGTTCTGGCGATGGTAATTTTTCCGTCCTCAAGAGGCTGGCGCAAAGATTCTTTGCTTCGCCTGTCAAACTCTGGAAATTCATCCATAAACATAACGCCGTTATGAGCAAGAGAAATTTCGCCCGGCTTTGGAATTTGACCGCCGCCGGCAAGCCCCTGAGCTGAAATTGTGTGATGGGGACTTCTAAACGGTCGCTTTGTAATAAGCCGTATTCCCGGAGGAAGTTCCCCTGCGATTGAATATAATTTTGTTGTTTCCAACTGTTCTTCAAAGCTCATTTTCGGCAAAATAGACGGCAACCTTTTTGCAAGCATTGATTTACCTGTGCCCGGCGGACCTATCATAATACAATTATGACCGCCTGCTGCGGCAATTTCAAGTGCTCTTTTTGCATTTTGCTGACCTTTTACATCTGCAAAATCAAGAGTATCAGTCAACTCTTCCTCAATATCAACCGCCTTATAACAAGGCTCTATCTTTTCAACGCCGCAAATATGATTAATAACATCAAACACATTTGAAACGGGTAAAGCATCTACCCCATCAACAACACTTGATTCGGCAGTATTTTCCGCCGGCACAAAAACAGTTTTAACTCCGGCTTCTTTTGCCTTAATAAGCATAGGCAAAACGCCTTTGCAGCCTCTAACCTGACCGTTAAGAGAAAGCTCGCCGATAAACCCATAATCCGAAATATCTGCTTTAATCTGTTTTGCGGCACTTAAAATTGCCATAAAAACCGCAAGGTCATAAACAGAGCCCTCTTTTTTTATGTCTGCCGGAGCAATATTTACCGTAATTCGTGAAACAGGATATTCAAAACCGCAATTTTTAATACTTGCTCTAACCCTTTCACGACTTTCTTTAACTGCAGCGTCAGGCAAACCTACAATATCAAACCGTGGCAACCCTTGGCTTAAATCAGCCTCTACGTCAACGGCAAAACTTTCCATTCCAAACACGCCGAAACTTTTTGCTTTTGCAAACATTTTACCACCTGCCGAAAATTTTTTCCGATTACTATTATACTAAATCATAATAATATTGACAATATATTTTAATAAGATTAAAATATAACTGTAAATAAAACAGGAGGAATCATTATGGATATAAATGCACTTTACAATGAGTGGCTTGAAAAAGCAACTGCCGACCCGGACTTAAAGATTGAACTTGAAAGCATTAGAGGCAAAGACGATGAAATTTTAGACAGATTTTATCGCAGCCTTGAATTCGGAACAGCAGGATTAAGAGGAGTTATAGGTGCAGGCACAAACAGAATGAATGTTTACACCGTTGGCAGAGCAACACAGGGCTTAGCCGACTTTCTTAACAAAAACTATGAAAATCCAAGCATTGCCATTGGATATGATTCTCGAATCAAAAGCGAGTATTTTTCAAAAGAAGCAGCTAAAATTCTTGCCGCAAACGGAATTAAAGTTTATATTTATGATGAGCTTGAGCCAACGCCTTGCCTTTCATATGCAATAAGAAAATTCCACACATCAAGCGGAATTATTTTAACCGCATCTCACAACCCCGGCAAATACAACGGCTATAAATGTTATGACCACCGTGGCTACCAAATGACCGATGAAGAAGCAGACGAAACATATAAATTCATTCAAAAGGTAGATTACTTTACCGGCATTAAATCTATGGATTTTGACGAGGCTGTTTCCAAAGGTCTTATTGAATATATAGGCGAAGAAGTAATAGAAAGCTTTCTTGACGAAGTTGAAAAGCAATGCGTTAATCCGGACGCTTGCAAAAAAGCCGGCTTAAAAGTTATTTATACACCTCTTAACGGCACAGGAAACAAACCTGTAAGAAAAATTTTAAGCAGAATAGGAATTAAAGAAGTTTACGTTGTTCCCGAACAGGAAAATCCGGACGGTAATTTCCCTACCTGCCCATTTCCTAACCCTGAAATTAAACAAGCATTTGAATGTGCCCTTAAAATGGCAAAAGAAATTAAGCCCGACATTTTGCTTGCAACCGACCCTGACTGCGACAGAGTAGGCATTGCAGTGCCTGATAAAAACGGCGAATATGTGCTTATGACAGGTAATGAGGTAGGTGCAATGTTGCTTAATTACCTTCTTTCCCAAAAGAAAGAAAAAGGCACTCTTTCAAAAACAGCCGTTGCTGTTAAATCATTTGTTTCTACAGATTTGGCAGAAGAGATTGCAAAGAAATACAACTGCACATTTAAAAACCTTTTAACAGGCTTTAAATACATCGGCGAACTTATTACAAACCTTGAAAACGAAGGCAGAGCAGATGATTTTGTTATGGGGTTTGAAGAATCCTACGGTTACCTTGCAGGCACTCATGCAAGAGATAAAGACGCTGTTGTAGGTTCAATGCTTATTTGTGAAATGGCTGCATTTTACAAAACAAAAGGATTATCTCTTATTGATGTAATGAACAGCATTTACGAGGAATTCGGATTTTATTGCAATGTAGTTGAAAGCTACCAATTCGAAGGTGCGGCAGGAATGGAAAAAATGGCTGCAATTATGGATAACCTGCGTGCAAACCCACCAAAAGAACTTGCAGGCTCACCTGTAACATATATAGGCGACTACAAAACGAGCGTTGCAAAAAATCTTGAAGACAACAGCGAAAGCAAAATTGATTTACCGAAATCAAATGTTTTGGCTTATAAAAGCAAAAATTCAAACGGAATTATTGTTAGACCCAGCGGCACTGAGCCAAAAATTAAGGCTTACATTACCGCAATAGGAACAAGCAAAGAGAACGCAAAAGAAATTGCCGATAAACTTATTGAAGAAGCAGGCAAATTTATGGAGGTTTAAAACCAATGTATCATCAAAAATGGGTTAAAATTGTGGCAATTATTTTAGCAATTCTTATGGCAGGCAGCGGACTTGTTATTGGCTTTTACGCATTATTTGCTTAATCAAACAAACTGCCGATTGCCCGGTAAACAAACCCCAATATAAAAAACGAAACACCTTGTTAACCAAAGTTAACAAGGTGTTTTTTATGCTGAAAAACAGGAAAAAGGCAGTGTGTAACACACTGCCTTTCCCTCTCTGTCTATAACAAACTATAGGAGGACAAGATACTTGAAGACGGTTGCGGCTCCGTCCTCAAGGTAAAACACATTATACATCACATTGCACAATTTGTCAACACAGAAGCGGAAGATTTTACAACAAATTTTACAAAAACCATTTAATGTATGTGAAAACAACTGTACATTTTTTTGTTCAAAGTGAATTTTAGTTATTGACAAAGAACAAATGTTCGATTAATATATAAGTTGTAACCGCCCCACCAATTCACAAAGGGAGTTGATAAAATGACAATTATGCAACTTGCTGCCGAATACGAAAAGCAATACAACATTTTAAACTCAAAAATGGATGGATTAAAACCGTTGCTTTGCGTGTATACGGGACAAGACCTTTACTTATTAAGAAGAAAAATAAAAACTTATTATGACATGGCATGCGAATGTAAAAGAATTTCAACAATTTTAAACAGCTATTACGAGGATGAAAATGACTGACTTTATTGAAAACTTTTATACAGACCGTAACCAATTTGATTATGAAGACCCGGATACTCAAAAAATAGGCAAAGCGGCGATTGGCAGTGTGCTGCCCTTAATTTTAAAAAATGATTTAACAGAGCGCCAACAAGCCTGTTTGAATTTAAAATACATTCAGGGTTTAAGCCAAAGTGAAATAGCAACAAAATTAAATCTTTCACAGCCTACGGTTTCAAGGCATATTTATTGTGCCAAACAAATTATTAACAATCGACTTTCCTATTGCTTGTTTGCCATAGACAAAACAAACAAGCTTTGGATTGAACTTGAAAATTCATACACCGCCTAATTTATATAATCAACCCATACAAAAACGGCTGTTTTAAAGAGCTAAATACCCACCGTTTTCAAGCAGTTGTAAAGCACACCTTTCCATTTTATGAAAAGGTGTGCTTTTTGTTTAACGCAATATAAAAATTAATTGAAAAAAACTTATTAAATACATTATGCCGTAAAGTGCAGGTTGATGAAGAAGGTAAATCCACAAGCTGTTTTTGCCAACTTTTTCAAAAAACTTAACCCTGCGTTTATAACACCAAGCCGGAAAAGCACCGTCTTTTGCATATTTGCCTAAAAAGGCGCCAAACAAAAACATAAAAAACCAAGGGAATAATGAAAAATAATCTGCACTGGCAAAGGAATCGTTAAAAAAGCCAAGAGGACACAGCCAATTTGATTTATACAAAAATTCAGGCAATTTAATCAAACCAAACAACAAGCTGCCGCTGTTTACCGAATAAGTTATAAAAAACAAAGCAAAACTTACTGCCAAACCTAACTTAACATTTGTTTTTTCAATAAGCGGCATAATCAAACCCGTTATTATCATTGATAAACCAAGGCAAGACAAAACGCCAAAGTATATTTCCGCTCCGTAAATATTCATAAGGGGCATAATAACGGCAGTTACAAATGTTACAGCCAGCCCTGCACCGAATACAATAAATCCCCTTTTAACCGTGTTTCGTGAAAGCCGTGAGCAAATGCCCGAAATAACAATAAAAGTTGCCCAAAACACAGGCTGAAAATAACAAAGAAAATCAAATATTTTATAACCCCAGTTATAGCCCAACACGAAGCCAAAATCATAAAACATATGATGAATCACCATGCAAACAATGGCAAAACCACGCAATTCGTCAAGAAGATAAATTCGCTTTGCGTCTTTTTTCAAAACATCACCCCGGTGAAAAAAGATTTTACTTTTTGAATTATAGCACAAACGAAAACAATTTACCATATTTTATATCAAACCAAAAATACAAATAAAATTGTAATTAATATAAATATATGATATAATTACAAACTGAGATTAAAACGCGGCATTAATTCTTATGAAAGGCTTTATAAATTTATGAAAGATTTAATAACCTGTGTTTCTTTTGAAGAAATTACCATTGTAAATTCCACAAACACAGCCATTGCGGCTTCCAGCGGTTCGTTACCTGTTTTCGGTACACCGTTTATGATTGCTTTAATGGAAAAAGCAACCTGCTCGGCAATAAGTGAATATTTGGAAGAAGACGAAACCACCGTTGGCACAAACATTAATGTTGCCCATTCAAAAGCAAGCGGTATAGGTGATGTTATTACGGCTAAAGCAACACTTGTAGAAACAGACGGAAGAAAGCTTATTTTTGAAGTTTCGGCAAAAGATGATAAAGGAAATAAAATCGGCAGCGGAACCATTGAAAGATTTGTTGTTTCAACAGAGAAGTTTATGCGAAAGGTTGCAAGCAAATGAGATATAAAGCAGTTATATTCGATTTTGACGGAACGCTCAGCGATACATCTGAGGGAATTATAAAATGCGTAAAATACGCCCTTTCCTCTTACGGTTATAAATTACCTGAAAACGATAATGAGCTTGACGTTTTTATAGGTCCGCCTCTTCTTGTTTCATTTCAGGAATTTTACCACTGTGATGCACCTATGGCAGAAAAGCTGGTAGCAAAATACAGGGAAAGATATTCGGAAGTAGGGGTTTACGAAAGCAAATTATATCCGCAAATTAAAGAGCTTTTAAAATCACTTAAACAGGACGGATTCAAAATTGCCGTAGCGTCATCAAAGCCTCAAAACTTTATCGAAATTATTTTAGAAAAATTTGAAATACAAAATTATTTTGACGCTGTTTGCGGTGTTACATTCAGTGCCGACTGCGAATCAAAAGCCAACATTATCGAAAGAGCCTGCAAGGAACTTGAAATAACAGCCAAAGAGGCAATAATGGTGGGAGACCGTAAGTTTGACATTGAAGGTGCAAACGCCAACCATATAGACAGTGTGGGCGTTTTGTGGGGATTTGGCAACAAATTTGAATTTATAGAAGCCGGAGCAAAATTTATTGCAGATAAAGTTTTTGATGTTGAATCCATTGCGCTTGGATATTTTGAACAAACAGAGCAAAGCAAAGGCATTTACAGCGGCAGAATAATTACCGTTCACGAAGATGATGTTATGCTTGTGGACGGAACCACGGCAAAACGTGAAATAGTAGACCATAACGGCGGCGTAGCAATAGTGGGATTAACCGAAAACGATGAAGTTTTGCTTGTACGCCAATTCAGAGCGCCATATAAGGAAACAATTTATGAAATTCCGGCAGGCAAGCTTGAAAAAGGAGAAGACCCGCTGGAAGCAGGAAAGCGTGAATTCAGTGAAGAATGCGGTGCAACTGCACATCACTTTTTTGAACTGGGCGAACTTTACCCAACACCGGGATACTGCGGAGAAATAATTCACATGTACGGCGCTACCGGTCTTGAATACGGCGAACAGCATTTAGATGAAGATGAATTTTTAGATGTTTATAAAGTTCCTCTTGAAGAAGCATTTGAAAATTGCATTTCAGGCAAATATAAAGACGCCAAAACTTTGGCAGGAATTATGAAAATCAGGGAAATGAAACGAAATGGCAATATATCTTGACAACAGTGCAACCACAAAGCCTTGCAAAGAGGCTGTGGAAGCGGTAAATTTAATGATGACGGAAAATTACGGAAACCCGTCAAGCCTGCATAATTTGGGCATTAACGCAATGAAAACCGTTATAAATGCAAGAGAAAGCATTGCCGATGCACTTGCCTGCAACAAAGATGAAATTTATTTTACAAGCGGTGCTACAGAGGCAAATAATTTAGCTGTTTTCGGAAGTGCATATGCCGGAAAACGCAAAGGCAACAGAATTGTAACAACTGCCATTGAGCATGAAAGCGTTATGCAAAGCATAGATGAGCTTGAAAAGGAAGGCTTTGAAGTTATACGCCTTATGCCGGATGAACACGGCAACATAGCTGTTTCGGACTTGGCAAATGCCGTTAATGACAAAACAATTCTTGTTTCAATGATGTATATTAACAACGAGGTAGGCTCTGTTTTACCGGTAGACAAAATAAAAAAAATATGCACGGCAAAAAATGCACCTGCACTTATTCATATAGACTGTGTGCAGGCATTTGGTAAAATCCCGGTAAAACCAAAAAAATTAGGTGCTGACCTTGTTACAATTACCGCACATAAAATTCACGGTCCCAAAGGCTGCGGCGCAATTTACGTAAAAAAAGGCACACACTTAATTCCACGCACATACGGCGGCGAACAGGAAAAAAAGCTTCGCCCCGGAACAGAAGCATCTCCCCTTATTGCAGGATTCGGCGCAGCCGTTAATGCACTGCCGAACACAACCGAGCAAAGCAAAAAAATTAATGATTTAAATAAATATGCACGGCAAAAACTGCTTGAAATTAATGGTATTGTAATTAATAACGACGAAAATGCATCGCCATACATTATTAATGCTTACATACCAACATTTATGCGAAGTCAAACTATTTTGCAAGAACTTTCCGCTAATTACGGAATATTTGTAAGCAACGGCTCTGCCTGTGCAAAAGGCAAAAAAAGCCATGTTTTAACTGCAATGGGCTTGCCAAATGAAATAATCGACAAAAGCCTGAGAATCAGTTTTTCAAGATACAACACAAAAGAAGAAATTGACGAATTGGCACGTGCGCTGAAAGAATTAATTGAAAAGCACCCGAAAAATTAAACTTATTTTTCAATAAGAAAGGCAACAAATTAAAATGAAAGAAATTATACTTGTTAAAAACGGAGAGCTTGTTTTAAAAGGGCTTAACAGAAACTCTTTTGAAGATGTTCTTATTAAAAATATGAAGCGCCATTTGGCACCGTTAGGCACATTTGCATTTACAAAAAGCCAATCCACAATTATGGTTGAGCCTGAAGACAATGTGGATTTAGACGATGCTGTTGACGCACTCAAAAAAGTATTCGGCATTGCGGCACTTTCAAGAGCGGCAGTGTGTGAAAAAGATATGGATTGCATTATAAAAACGGCTAAAGAATACTTGGCAGACGAATTAATGCTTGCAAAAACATTTAAAGTAGAAGCTAAAAGAAGCGACAAAAAATTCCCGTATAACTCGCCGCAAATTTGCCGTGAATTAGGCGGTGAAATTCTTAAAGCAAACCACCACCTTAAGGTTGACGTGCATAATCCTGACATTATTGTTACAGTTGAGGTAAGAGATAAACACGCATTTATAAGAGGAAACAACATTAAAGGCGCAGGCGGTATGCCCACAGGCACAAGCGGCAGAGCGGCTGTTTTAATCAGCGGCGGCATAGATTCCCCTGTTGCGGCTTATATGATGGCAAAACGCGGCATAGAGCTTATTTCAGTTCATTTTGCTTCACCGCCGTACACAAGTGAGCTTGCTGAAATGAAAGTGCTTGATTTACTTAAAAAAGTTGCCGCATACAGCTCAACAATCGTAACTTTTATTGTGCCGTTTACAAAAATTCAGGAAGCAATAAGGGATTATTGCCCCGAGGAATATTCAACCATTGTTATGCGTAGAATTATGATGGTAATAAGCAGTAAAATTGCAGAGCGACAAAACTGCCAAGCACTTATTACAGGCGAAAGTGTGGGTCAGGTTGCAAGCCAAACCATTTACGCACTGGGTTGCACAGACCCAGCGGCATCAATGCCTGTTTTCAGACCCTGCATAGGTATGGACAAGGATGAAATTATTTCAATTTCAAGGAAGATAGACACTTTTGAAACTTCAATTCAACCTTATGAAGATTGTTGCACAGTGTTTACACCGAAGCACCCTAAAACAAGGCCGAATATTGCCGATGTTGAAGATGCACAAAACAAAATTCCAAACTTAGACGAAATGATTGGCGAAGCAATAAAAAACGTTAAAAAAGTTATTGTAAAGTGATTTTATGGAAAACAAAGACAAAGATATTATTGACGAATTATTAAAGGATTACGGCAAGCAAAAAGAAAGCCACGAATCCAACTTTGGCGAAATAGAGCAAAACCCTTTAACGGAAAATAATTTGCCGCAAAACAAAAGCGACGGAAAAGCGGCAAAAAAGGCAAAGAGAAAGAAAGAAAAGCCAAAGAAACAACGAAAACCGATTAACAAAGAAAAAGCAAAAAAAGTACTTAAAGCAATAGGCATAACAGCGGCAGGAATTGCCGTTTTAGTCGGTTTGGTATTTGCCGTTATTGCTATAGTAAATTCTGCCAAAACAGCTTATTTAAAGCCTTACAAGGCAAAATACCCTGATGTTAACTTCCCTGTGGGAATTGAAGAACGGTTTTGTGATTACTACGGTGAAAATCCCGATACCGTGGGTTATTTGGAAATAGGCGACGCAAATATAAGCCAATATATTCATTCCGAAAACAACGGTGCCGACCCGGTGATTGACAAAAACAATTCCCAAACAGACATTGATTTTAACACAGTTATTTACTTGACGGGTAAAAACGATTTGGAAAAGGTGTATGCAGACGGTGACAATTATGTTAACGCAACCCAGCAAATAGCATATTCCACCCTTTATAAAGATTACAATTTTAATGTTATCGGTGCATATTACACAAATTCCAACCCCAAGGATGACAATGGCTACTGTTTTCCATACAATTTAACGCAAAACTTAACAGGCAAAAGCTTGGATGCATTTACAGACAGGCTTTATCACCGTTTCTTATATAATGACGATTACTACCTTTCAAACAATGTTATTCATTCAAACAGCAAGTTAATTACAATTTGCACCAAAACAAACTTTATGCCTGATTTTTACTTTGTTGTTGTTGGAATTTTGGACGGTGAAAAGGTTAATTTCGGCACAGCAAACGACAACGTGCATTACCCACAAATTTGGTATGACAAAAACAAAAAACAAAACTCATACCGCTTTGCAAGCAAATGGTACCCTGAAATTTATATTAACGACGAAGAAACGAGCCTGCAAAGTGCCAATGATTTTACAAAATTTTGATATTAAATAAAAAAAGGACCTCATTTTATGAGGTCCTTAATTTTATGCCAAAGGCAAATTTTTAATTGTTTTTTACTTTACGCTTGCTTTTTGCCATTGAAACAACAGTTGCAATACCGAATATCAACCCAAAAACAGAAAGATAAATTACAAAATCATTACCTGTTTTAGGTGATTTGGCGGATGTGTTTTTTACAGCACCCTTATCGCCGTTATCCGTTACCGGTTTTGTTGTTGTATTGTCGGGTTTTGTATTTGTATCCTTTACAAAATCAACATTAATAACGGCGTCTGCATTAACATTTTCAATAACAAGCTTGTTATTAACCACGCTTGCGGTAAAATCAACACCGTTAACAGTAACAGAGCCAACCATACATCCGTTTGACGGATTAAAAATCAAAACAGCCTGTGTGCCCCTGCTCACAACGGTTTCTTCACCTGAGGAAACCGCCGTGCCGTTTAATGTAACAGAACCCTTATTGTTATAATTAACAACAATACTGTGGCTTGTGGGAACATCTGTGTCAATAACAACTTCTGCATATGCAACTGTGCTGAAACTTAGCAGCGCAACTAACGCAAGTAATACAGAAAGAATTTTTTTCATAATTAATTCCTAATAAAATTTAATTATTTGTTATGCAACTGTTACTGCATAAGTAAGATGACCTGTGTAAACACCTACAGGAACTGCACTCCAACCGGAAATTGTAAATCTAACTGCACCTGTAACGCCGTCATTAACAGCAGGGAAAGTTTGATTTGCACCGCTTGCAACAGCAAGTGAAAGTGTGTCTGTTGTGCCGGCAGCTGTCATTTTGCCACCGTCTTTTGCAGTTACTGCAACAGCAAGTGTTTTGCCGATAGGAAGTTGAGATTTAACTGTGTAGTCAGCGTTTTGTTCGCCCTCTTTTTCCCAATAAGAAGTAATTTCTGCAGGAATTGTTACTACAAAGCTTGAAGCGTCTGTGTCTTCGCCTTCTCTTTGTGTGCTTGTTTTAACAACTGCGTCGCCTGATGGTGTTGTTGCATTAAGTTCTGCCGCAAAAACAGGTGCGGAAACAGATAAAACCAACATAACTGAAAGAATAATACCAATAAATTTTTTCATAAAACTAAAACTCCTTAAAAAATTAATTAATAATATTGTTTAAATTATTCGCCTACTGAAACAGCATATGTTAAAACATCACTGTATTCTGCAACAGGAACGCCTGCCCAATTTGTAACGCTGAGAGCCAAGTCATTTCTTTCTGCTGTTACAACAGGACCTGCTGATTTGTAATTTGTTGTGCCTGTAATTGCATAAGGAAGTGAATATGTGCCGTCTGCTGTTACAAGTTTGCTGTCTGCACTGCCGCTTACTGAAACGCTGATTTTATTTTGAACCAAAAGCTGTGCTGTTACTGTAAAGCCAACGTCTACAGAATCATTTGAAAGCCAAGGAATAACTGTTGTAGCTGGAATTTCAACTGTAAAGTTTTCGCCTGAAACATTACTACCGCCGTCGCCGTCTTTATAAATACTTGTTTTAACAAGCACATCGCCTGTTGTGTTGTTTTCTGTTAATGTTGCACCAAATGCCACAACTGATGTTGAAAGAACCATCATTGTTGCCATTAAAACTGCTAAAAATTTTTTCATAAATAATTGCTCCTTTTAGTTATTGATTTGATTGTAATTAAATTCAAAAGTTAAAACATCTCTGTGCTTTCCACCGCTTGCACCTAACCACTGTGATTTTTCCACATTAATATCAACAGGCACCTGCTTGTTGTCATCGCCAAGAGCGAATATGGCATCATCTGCGGTTAAAGTGTAATTAATTTTAGAATTTCCCTCATCATTAACCATATTAAATTGGTTTACAGAGGAAACGCTGACGGTTACAGCCCCATTTGATTCAAGACTTAAAACCGTTGGCGTTATACTGCCGATGTTTGTTTTTGAGGCACCGTAAGGAATTGTTGTGCTTGCCGGAATTTTAAAATCATAAACAACTTCGCCGGTAGTTTTAACAAGAACCGACGAGCTGTCTGCAAAGCAAGCAGAAGCCCCAAGCAGAGTTAAAGTGAACAGCACCAAAGATATTAAAGCGCAAAATCTTTTTTTCACTTTATGCACCTCCGCCTTCAACAGTTTCACACGCCACATTAAATGTCAGCGTATCGCTATACTCATTAACATAAGCCAAATCCCAGCTTCTCTTTTCAATGTTAATAACAAGCGGAACGGTTTCGTCCTTATTGAGCATAGTGTATTCCTTTGAAACAAAAGCATTGCCGTTTGAGTTTAAAGTATATGGGATTGTTGAAACAACCTCATCATCTTTAACAAGGGAGAAACTTCTGTTTTCAGGATTTTCAAGCGAAACGGTAAGCTTTTTATCATCGTTAAGCCTAATGCTTGCCGAAATTTCGCCTAAATTATAATTTGTGCTTGCAAACGGAATTGTTTGGTCTGCCGGTATGCTTACAACATACTGTTCTTCCTCTGCATAAGTAACAGGAATAGAAAGAATAACCGTGCCGTCTGCCGAAACACAACTGATGTCTATAGTGCCGGAGTAATCCTTTGGCTGAAGCTGTGAAGCGTCTGCCACAGTAACCGTTAACGCAAATGTTTGAGCAACGGCATTGCCGTTTCCGTCATCTGCACTGTTGGAAACCGTACCTATTTTATCGCCTGCGGCTGTAGCGCCTGCCAAATCAACCGTAATAGGAATTACATTTCCGTCTGCACTTTTGAGTTCAAAAGTATTGCTGCTTGCAAGATACAAATCAATATCTTCAAGTGCGGCAACATAACTGATATTAACATCCTTTGTAACGCTTATTGTTGAAGAATTAAATTCAACGCTTGCATTTTCAGCAAAAGCCTGCGGGAATAATGCTTTAAGTGCTTCAACTGCATCATAAGCGTTTTTAACATTTTTATATTGTTCCGGGAAAGATTCATACTTGCCGATAATATCCTTTACCTTTTGGATTTCCTCGGCTGTAATAGGTGTTTTGTTTGCAATTTTTTCAGCAAGGGAAGCGGTTAATGCCTCTGTGCCGGAAATAAAGCTGTTAAATGCACCCTTATAAGTGTTACCTTCCGTTGTTGTGGTAATATCTGTTGTGTTGTAAATTAATGTGTAAAGCGATTCAACATATTTAGACCTGTTTGCCTCAAATATAGACTTTGTAAATACGCTTGAATCACAATTTTTACCAAGAACCGAAAGAATTGTTGGCTTGTTTGAAAGCTCAATCATTGAAACATCGGTTCCGTCAACATTTACATTTGTGTAAACATCTTTTGCAAGGGACGCTGTGTAGTTATTATATTCATCAATATATTTTTGTACATGCTGAATTCGTTCATAAACAGCATATGCGTTTTCCATTGCTTTAACGTAATCATCGCCAAGAGCCGCTTTGTCTGCATTTGACATTCTGCTGTAAGACTTTTCATACAATTCGGCTATTGCTGCAATTTCTTCTGCCGAAGTGTTAAACACACTGTAGTCAACAGAAACAGTAGAAGCAACAAGAGGGCTTGGTAACCTGTAATCATCCAAATTAATGTTTTTAACACTGCCCAAAGCGTCTATTGCCGCTTTAATTTCATCTGCCGATTTTTCGGGAAGAATCAAATCGGTGTCCATTTTTACTTTCAATTCCTGCAACTGCTTATATGCAATAGTTACATCTGCAAGAGATTTTTGATAATCTGAAAGTGAATTGTAAATATCAATTAAAGCGTCATATTTATCAAAAACATCATCGGCATAAACATCTAATGCGTTTACGCCCATAACAAAGTTTTTACTGTCTGTGCTTTCAATGCCAAAAACTTCGTCAAAGCCTTTATCCTGCCTTGCAGCATAGTTTTCGGAATAATATTCGGGGTCATACGTGAAGCCGAATGCATCTACGGTAATTTCTTTATTTTCAAAGGAAGCACCGTCATTGCTGTCATAATATTCCTGCCTGTGCTGTGCCAAAACTTTAATTTCCTTAATATCACTTAAATCATTATTAACATCAAGTGAAGTGTTTTGGGCAGAACCGACTGTACCTACATTGCCTTTACTGTAATCAATGTATTTAAAATAAACAAGAGGAATGTATACCCAACCTCTGAAATTATCAAGGGCATAAACCTTATTTCCGCTTTCATCCGTAAACGAACCGTTAATAAACTGACGGGTGGAGCTTAAATAAGCGGTATTCCATTCACCTGTTTCGGAATCCAAGGTTCTAATGTAACGTTGGTTTTCATTTTGACCGTTGTTAATTACATAAGTATGATTACCTGTTACAATACGAATTGACATATCAAGACCGGTAACACCTGTTGTATCAAGGTAAAATACAAGAGAAAGTTCTTTAAGTCTTTCCTCCAAAGTATCGCCTATTGTTTTATCGGTCCAATTCTCAATATTAAGACCCTGTAAATTATTCCAAGTGTCTGCACTGTTACCGTTATAAGTAAACGTCATAGTGGCAGTTTCTCTTAAATCGTTCATAGCGGTTCTTGTGGTTCTTAACATATCTCTGTTAAAATGAAGAGTTGCACCGTTTGAACCGTTGTAACCTTTATTGGAAATATAAGATTCAACGCCGTTTGCATACCATTTATTTGACGTACCGTTTTCACTTAATGACTTTGTTTCACCTGTGCGAACATAGTCAACTCTGTTTACGTTAATACCGCCGGAAACAGTTAACAATTCATACAATGTACCTGAATAATGAGTTAACTTTGTTGTATGCTGCAAGTCGTTAATCAACGTATCTGCATTATAAGCATTTGGGTAGTCATCATACAAATCGTTACCCTGTGTGCCTAAAGGATAATTGCCGTTATCAAAATCGTTAAATGAAATCCACGGTCTGGAGGCAAGAGCCGTACCAACCTTATCCTTTGTTGCATAAACAAGATTATAGCAAGCAAGAAGTTTATCTTCAGCGTCTGAACCGAACAAACGAAGCTGCCTTAAATTAAAGCTTAAATAAGTAGCATAAAATCTTTTAACTTTATTAATAACATCTTCATCTGCGGCAATAATTTTTTCAGGATTGGGAAGTTTTTCAATTTCTTCTTCAAAGCCCTTAATTATACGCCAATCGTCTACATTTTCAAAAGTTCTGTAAAGAGTTCTGCCGGCGTCAAACGTGTTAAATGCGTCCTCGTCTGCCGTTTTCAAATCGTCATCCGTAACGCCGTAAACCTTCATCATTTCTTCAATGTTTTGAATTGTTAAACGGTCTGCATATGTGGCAACGCCCGTTATATTATCGTTAATATAATTGGCAATAGCTTGGGGAAGTGCCGTGTTTCTGTTGTAAATACTGTCGCCCAGTTTTGCAATGTTAGAATCGTTTTCATCACTGTATTTAACAAATTCACCGTTTTCACGGTAAAATGCAAGGTCATCAATATAAAATGATTTGTGAAGATTTGATTCATCTGTTGCTACAAACGAAAAACCAAAACTGTAAATATCTTCAAGAGGATAAATATCGTCTTCCTTAGTTGTAAAAGCATTTTTATATTTACGATGAACAGTGTCGCTCATAGTAAGCTTGTTTCCGTCGCCGTCAACAGCAACAAAACATTCAACAGGAATTCTTATAAATCCCTTATAATTTCCTATGTTTGTAATTTCACCGCTGGGATAAGTGTTTTTAACCCAAAATCCGTTTTCATCCTGCATATAAACAACGGTTTCGCCGTCATAATTTTCGGTTGAATAAACCAAATCGCTGGGTTTATCTGTGCTGCCGATAGTTGCCGGCTGTTTATCGTTATATCTAAGCCTGAATGCAAATTCATCAAACTTAACATCCGTAAAATCAACCCAAACCAAAAACTCTTCCGGGAACGAACCTGCGTCTTGACCCATATAGTTATAAGTCTGCCTGCTGTAAGAAAAATCAACAGCAGTTTCCTGGGAATTATCGCCCTCGCCGTTAAACCAATAACGCATAGCGCCTGAACCGTTATTACCAGTACCTGCGCCAACACCGATAGCATCTGCAGAAGTTACACCGTCTGCATTAATGTTATTGAAAGTGCCGGTAACGTTGTAATCGGAACCGATGTGTGTGGAACTGTCCATTCGCATAATATATTTAACTGCCGCATCGGGGTTTGGCGAATAGTCTTCAGTAATTTCAAAAGGTGCAACGTTAATAACAGTGGCATTAATAGGCATTGAACGCCAACCCTCATTATCAACTGCCATAACGGCAACATTGTACCTGTGGTTTATTTCCCTGAAGGTGTTTACATCACTTGCACTGATTTCAGTAAAAATTAAATCACTGTTTTCTGCCGTAATTACCTTGTTATAAATAACATTTTCACGATTTTCCCTAACGGTTAAATCCATTACTGAAATTAAATAGTGAGTAATTGTTTTATCACCGTGGTAACCTGAGCGGGCAACAGCCTTGTTAAACTGAATACCTATACTGCCGTCGTTTTGAAAATAAGCATTTATTTTAGCGTCATCGGCAAAATACGGGTCTATTTGGTCGCCGCTTGCGGCGCTTGCCGAAAACATGCCGATTTGCAAAGACGTTACAAGCAACACCAATGCCATAAACAAAGACAGCGTGCGAAACAACCGCCCTTTTGTTTTCATATACAATCCTCCTTCTTTGAAAAATTTTATTTATTCAACAACAAGCTTTGTGTTAACAACCGCATTGTTAAGCTCATTAAGCTCGCTGTCGAAAGAATAAGTTAAATAATTAATTGTGGCACTGTAAGTGCCTGCGGATAATGATTTTGTTAATTTAATGTTTTGCACCGAATATCCCGGCGGAATCATATTTGATTCATAAATCATTTCGCCTGTATCATCAAGAACAATTTGAATTTTAAAGTAACACGGATTACCCTCCGGATTTGAAAAAATATGTGTTTGCTCTTTAGTATCTGCCTTAAAAATAACTGTTGGCGTGCCGGGAATTTGAATATTTTTACCCTCTGTTTCAAGGTGGGCAACGGTTGTTAAATCATCCGGCAAAACAATGCCCTCTTCTATAGAAGCATTATTTGTGGCACTGCTTTCATTGCCTGCAGGCTTTGAGCACCTGCTTGCGCCGAATATAACTGCAACAATTACCAAAGCAAGCAAAACCAAATACAATATTATATTCGGCAAATTGCTTTTAATAACGGCTAAAAACTGATTTTCGCCGATTTCAACAAAGCCAACGGTTTTATAAGCCAAAGAATTTTGCGTTTTGAACACGGAAATTTCTTCACTTTCGGATTTTAAAGAACCTATTTCCTCTTTACCCTTGCAAAGCTGGCCTGCAATTTTATAACCGCCGGCAGGGTATTTTGCTTTCATTTCCGATTTTGTGAAATAACCGAATTTGGTATTTTTAATTGTTTTGGAATAATCATTGTTTATATAATTAAAAGTCATTAAAAAGAACCTCTTACCCAAAATAAATATAAAAAACAAACCCATCCAAATACACCTAAATAAATGAAATAAATTAATAAATCAAAAACAAAAGAATAAATCAAAAAGTTTGTTCACTTTACTATACCAAATTATGTATAAACTGTAAATTATTTGCAGTCAAATTCGGCAAAACAGCATAAAAAGTTACAGTATTATTGTGCAAAATAATGAAAAATTATAATTTTTATTACACATCATATATAATTTGTCAATCTTAAATTTCTTTACAAACAAAACAAAATGTTTACATTTCTTTCAGAATTATATCACTGCAAACAGGCAAAAATTACACTTTCCTGTCGACAGTAAAAATAAAAAATCCCCTTTGCCGAAAATAAGCAAAGAGGATGCGAAAAAATGTTAAAAAGTTATAAGTTCGTTAAACAATTTTATTGCATAACCGTCGGTCATGCCGGATATAAAATCAATAATTGCCTGAACATAAATTTCCTTTGTTTCAAGATTTGAGTAAATTTTTTTATTTTCATAAAGCAATGCTTTGTTTTTTTGATTTTCCGGAATAACCTGCGTATTGCAATATTTAACAAGCCATCGGCTGAAATCCTTTGCCAAATTCGGATAATAACGTTCCATTTTTTCAAGTTCATCAAAACTATTTGCGCCGTTATATCCTTGAAGCAAGGTGTTGAAGATAGAATTTATAACAAGCTTTGCATATTCTTCAAAATGCTTTAGCCGTGGGTTGTTATAAATTTTTTCCAAATTAAAGCGCTTAATTTCTTCCAAATAACCGGCATAAGTGTTTGACAGGCAAATTCCCTTTTCCGGTGAGCTGTTGCGGCACACATCCGAAACAAGGCTGTGAATAATAACCGTTGTATTAACGGCGTCAGACTTAAAACGTTTTGCAAAATCCTCAAGCTGCTTTAAGTCGGCAGGTTCCAAAAATCCAAGGCGCTTTGCGTCTTCAATATCTCTGCCCACATAAGCAATTTTATCTGCCAATTTAACAACGCAGCCCTCCCAAGTATAAGCCTCATACTTACCGGGAGAATCAAAATCGGCAAAGTCAATAAATTCATCTCGAGGGCGCAGGCAGTTTGAATCAATTTCGCCGCAATGGGATATAATACCGTCTCTCACGGCATAAGTTAAATCCAAATTTTGAAAATGCATTGTTTCATCTTCCAAAAGCTCAATGCCCTCAACAAACCTTAACCCGTTTTGCTCGTGCCAAAAATTTTTATTTAAATATTTTTTTGAAATTTCACGAATCATATTTTCGCCCTTATGGCCGAAAGGTGCATGACCCAAATCGTGACCTATTGAAATTGCCTTTGTTAAATCAGTGTTTAAGCCCAAAGCCGTTGCGATGGTATAACTTACGGATTCCACATGTGCCACATGCTCCATACGAGTACAGATATGGTCGTTTTCAATATTATAAAAAACCTGTGTTTTATGCTTTAATCGGCGATATGCCAAAGAATGTAAAATTCTGGTATAATCACGGGCAAATTCATTTCTTACATCATCTGTTTTGCCGTAAAGAGCTTTCTCACGGCTTATTAAATTTTGCCAATTTTTATTGTTTGAATTTGCACAAACTTTTTCAAAAGAATACATAAAATCACCTCGCAAAACCAATTATAACATTAGTGCGTTTTTTTACAATCACATTGTCATTTTAAACATAATTTATTGGGCAAATCTATGCAACTTGCTTATTGATAAAGGTGAGCGATATAATGTATAATTATTTTATTATTTTTAAAGGGGTAATTTGATATGAGTAATCAAAAAGAACTGCGCCCTTTCGGTATGCGTGATAAAATCGGATACGGCTTGGGCGACTTCGGTTGTAATATGAGCTTTGCTTTCATAAACAACTATTTAATGCTTTTCTATGTTACATGCATGGGAATTAAACCAAAACATTTTGCAATAATTATTTTACTTGCAAAAATATTTGATGCAATTAACGACCCGATTATAGGCGGTATTTGCGATTCCGCAAAACCGGGCAAAGACGGCAAATTTAAGCCATGGATTAAATGGGCAAGCCTGCCTCTTTTAATTTCAAGCATTTTGCTGTTTATTTATGCGCCGTCTGCACCTTACGGAGTTAAAATTGCAATGTGCCTTGGCCTTTATTGTGTTTGGAGCGTTTCCTACACCAGCGTTAACGTGCCTTACGGCTCAATGCAATCTGTTATTACAAACGTTCCTTCAGAAAGAAACTCTCTTTCAACCTTTAGAAGCGTTGGCGCTATGTTTGCGCAAATTCCCGTTATGATTGTGTTGCCTTTGCTTGTTTACGATGCAAACGACAACCCACGCGGCAACATCTTCTTTGTTATTGTTGCCGTTATGGGAATTATAGGATTTATTGCCTTTATTTTTACAAGAAAAATGACAACCGAGCGTATTGAGCCTGTTGTTAAAGATGATAACCAAAAGTTTAATTATTTCAAAACACTCGGCTCTTTCTTTAAAAACAAGCCAATGCTTGGCGTAACAATTTCATCTGTTTCATACCTTGCACTTATGATGACTGTTACAAGTTCTATGCAATATATTTTTATGTGCTACTTCAAAAACACAAAGCTTATTTCAATAGCAACAATTATTGCAGGCTTACCGACTGTTTTGGGCATAGTTGCCGTTAAACCGCTTTCAAAGAAATTTACAAAAAAGCAGCTTTGCACATATCCGTTTTTAATTTCGGCAATAGCAAGCGGAATTGCCACATTTGTAAGGTTTGAAAACCCTTATATTTGGATTGTGCTTGTTGGCATTGCCATGTTTGGCTCTGCATTCTACCTTGTTCTTACCTGGGCGCTTGTTGCAGACTGCATTGACCATCAAGAAGCAAAAACAGGCAGAAGAGAAGAAGGTTCTATTTACGCAACTTATTCTTTATTCAGAAAAATCGCACAGGGTCTCGGCGCATCGTTAATTTCCGTTGCTTTGGGACTTACCGGTTATGACTCAAGCCTGGGTGCATTGGAACAAGCAGCGGGAGTACCTGAAAAAATTTATTTAATGACTGGATTATTACCGTTTATCGGTTCTATCATCTGCTTATTAAGCATGCATTTCCTTTACAAGCTTGATGATAAGCCAATAGCAACCGACGGAGAGGATTAATGTGAAAAATCACACTAATCAGATTACATTGTCTTTAAAATTTGCCGGTTGCATAATTTTGAGATAGCTGAATCACAGTTTACGCCTGTTCAAACTGTACAGGATATAAGGTGATTTTAAGTAAACTATTTATTGCCTGAAAGGATATGGTGATTAAAATGAGAAACATTACTAACATTAACAAAAATTGGGAATTTACAAAAGAAGGTAAAAGCGAAACCGTTGATTTGCCTCACACCTGGAACGGAAAGGACGGACAAGACGGCGGCAACGATTATTACAGAGGCACATGCACCTATGAAAAAGCAATAAGCAAAAACGAATTTCCCGCAGGAGAAGAGTTTTATCTTCAATTTGACGGTGCAAACTCATCTGCAACCGTATATTTTAACGGTAAAAAATTAACAACTCACCACGGCGGATACTCTACATTTCGTGTAAAACTTGAAGATATTAAAGAAGAAAACGAAATAAAAGTTGAAGTTGACAATGCGCCAAACGATTTTGTTTACCCACAGTTGGCAGACTTTACATTTTACGGTGGTATTTACCGTGATGTAACAATAGTCGGCGTGGGCAAAAATCATTTTGATTTGGAATACCACGGTGCACCGGGAATTGCCGTTACGCCCATTGCAAAGGTAAACGATTATGAAGTTACTTTGCAGGCTTACTGCGACGGCGATGTTGAATTTACAATTACAGACGGAAATGAAGTAATTGAAACGGCAAAAGCAAGCGGTAAAAACCCGACTGCAACAGTAATAATCAAAAACGCTCACTTATGGAACGGAACAAAAGACCCATTTCTTTACACGGCTGTTGCAAAATTAATTGTTAACGGTGAAACCGCAGATGAAATTTCAACAAAATTCGGCTGCAGAAGCTTTAAAATAGACCCGCAGAAAGGATTTATTTTAAACGGTAAAGAATATCCGCTGAGAGGTGTTTCAAGGCACCAAGACAGACCTGAAATAGGTAATGCACTTTTACCCCAACACCACAAAGAGGACATTGAACTTATTTGTGAAATGGGTGCAAACACAATTCGTCTTGCCCACTACCAGCATGCACAGTATTTTTATGATTTATGCGACGAAAAGGGCCTTGTAATTTGGGCTGAAATTCCATATATTTCAAAACATCTTACAAACGGTGTGGAAAACACAAAACAGCAAATGACAGAGCTTATTTGCCAAAATTATAACCACCCTTGCATTGTTACATGGGGACTTTCAAACGAAATAACAATGAACGGCTCTGACCCGGCGTTAATAGAAAACCACAAAATGTTAAACGATTTAGTTCACAGCCTTGACAAAACAAGGCCTTCAACCGTTGCAGTTGTTACAATGTGCAAGCCTGACGACCCGTATGTTCATATAAGCGACGTTGTTTCGTATAACCATTATTTTGGATGGTACGGCGGAAACGTTGCAATGTACGGACCTTGGTTTGATGATTTTCACAAAAAATACCCAAACAAAGCAATCGGATTAAGCGAATACGGCTGTGAAGCACTTAACTGGCACACATCAACACCTGAACAAGGCGACTATACCGAAGAATACCAAGCATACTACCACGAAGAGCTTATTAAGCAAATTATTGACAGACCTTATCTTTGGGCAACACATGTTTGGAATATGTTTGACTTTGCCGCAGACGCCCGTGCCGAAGGCGGCGAAAACGGTATGAACCACAAAGGTCTTGTTACGTTTGACAGGAAATATAAAAAAGACAGTTTTTATGCTTATCAAGCATGGCTTTCAAGCAAACCGATGCTTCATATTTGCGGCAAAAGATATGTAGACCGTGTAGAGGACGTTACAAAAATCACAGTATATTCAAACTGCGATGAAGTAGAATTATTTGCAAACGGCGAAAGCATAGGCAAGCAATCTAAAGGAAAATATCCTTTCTTCTATTTTGACGTTAAAAACCAAGGCGAAACAATAATTACAGCCAAAGCAGGTGATTTAACAGACGAAAGCCGCATAAACAAAGTTGAAAAATTCAACGAAGCATACAGACTGAAAGAAGAAGGCGCAGTTATTAACTGGTTTGAAATTGACACGCCTACAGGATATTTTTCAATTAACGATACTATCGGCGATATTCTTTCCACATTCAAAGGTAAATTGTTTGTTCTTTCCGCTATCAAAATTCTTAAAAGCTCGTTTAAAGGAGACGACAGCGGTGAGAAAGATACAAAGGATAAAAAGAAAAAATCAGGCAAAGCAAACGTTATGGGATTTTCAATTAACAAAACAATGATTGAAATGGGTAAAGGATTTACCGTCAAACGTGTGTTTATGATGATGGGCGGTAAATTTACAAAAGAACAAATTCTTCAAATTAACGCCAAACTTAACAAAATTAAAAAGCCAAAAAAATAAGAAGGCACAAAAAAGCTCCTTACGATTTAATCGCAAGGAGCCTTTATTTTAATCGGCAAACAACTTTGACTGTTGCTTTTTCTTCCTTAAATTTTTAAAAAAATCCGTTAACATTGCGGCGCATTCCGTTTCGTCTACTCCGCCTTCAACCTCAGGCTTATGATTATACCCCAAACTGTTAAAATCAATTACAGAGCCAAAAGAACCCGCTTTTTTATCATAAGCGCCAAACGTTACTTTTTTAATGCGTGAATTTATTACGGCACCTGCGCACATTGGGCAAGGTTCAAGGGTTACAAACATTTCACATTGCCACAAACGCCAGCCGCCCAATTTTTTGCAAGCATTATTAATTGCCTCAATTTCAGCATGGCAAAGAGCATTTTTTTCAGTTTCACGCCTGTTTCTGCCTGTGCCTACAATTTCGCCGTTGCAAACAACAACGGCACCCACCGGCACTTCGCCCTCTGCACTGCTTAAAAGTGCCAAGCGCACCGCTTCTTCCATAAACTTATTCATAATTAATGCTTAATTGTCATAACCGTTGACACAATTAAGTATGCAAACGGCAAAATCATGCCCGGAACAAAGAAAATTGTTGCCAGCTTTTGACCTGTTGAGTTTTCATAAGGCATTCTTTGACGTGGCTGAACAGATTTAAATTCTTTTTTTACAGCCAAACAGGTTGTGCATATAACGCCCACAACAACCCAAAATACAAACAAAATAACCGTTGCATTTTTACTTAAAAAGCTGCTTGTACCGCAAGCATAATCAACAACAGATGAAAAAACGCTCATTCCGTTATTAAAGCCGTGAATAAACATTGCCGGAACAACACTGTCTGTTTTAACTGTTACATAACCTAAAATAAGGCCGACTAAAGTTGCAAATATAAATTGAACGATATTGCCGTGAACAAGACCGAATACAATGGCGATTGCAGTTACCGCAAATGCCTTGCCGTATTTTCTCAACAAGCCTACACCGCAGCAACGCATTGCAAATTCCTCACAAATAGCAGGAACAACAGCCGTGCCTATAACGCAAAATATGCAAGCAATAAACGAATCCGGCTCTAAAGTATCGGGCTGTGTAAGTTCAAATCCCAATGTGTTTGAAATTGTTGACACAATACCCACAAAATAATCTGCACCGATGCAGCAAAGCATGCCGAAGCCAACCCACAATGCAACCGAACCGGCAGACATTTTTTTAGTGGGAATAACAGGTGTTACATACTTTTTTTTATTTGCCAACGCCATTAATCCAAAAGGAACGCACAAAGCTAAAATTTCAACTGCAATAACGGTAAAACTTGTTTGAAAAATATAAGAAGTTTCATAAGCGTCGTAAAATCCTACAGCCGCCTGAAGCAACAACACACAAATGTACTGAATGGCAACAAAGGCAATTAAAACAAGTCCCAAAATGTTGCCTAATTTTCTTATTTCTTTTCTTTCCTGCTTTGCACTGAGCTGATAGTACATAGCACGCTGCATCATTTCATCACTATTTTGATTATCATAAACAAAATTATAATTATCCAATAGTTTCCCTCGCTAACAATTAATCAAGATTTTCAGCAATCTCTTTTAAGTAGGCTTTTAATTCATCCTTTGTATCGGGGTGATTTAATCCCACTTCTATATTTGCTTTAAGAATACCGAATTTATTACCCATATCATATGTAGTACCTTCATATTCAAGGGCTATTACACCTTCTTTTTGAGCAAGTGTTTTCATAGCGTCAGTTAACTGAAGCTCATTTGCTTTTCCCAAAGGAGTATTTTCAAGAATACCAAAAATTTCAGGCGGCAAAACAACTCTGCCCAAAATTGAAAAATTACCCATAATTTCTTCAGGCTTAGGCTTTTCAATCATATCCGTACAGCTGTAGCAATTATTTTCCAAATGCTCTGTTTTCAAAGAACAATATTTTGTAATTGCCATACCCGGTACTTCCTTAACACCCACAACGCCTTTTTCATATTTTTCATAAGCGTCGCACAACTGCTTTGTACAAGGTGTTTTTGAAAGAATAACATCATCGCCGTAAAGCACTGCAAAAGGCTCGTTGCCTATAAAATTCTTTGCACACAATACTGCATGACCCAAACCCTTTGTTTCCTTTTGACGAAGAAAATAAATATTGCCGAAATCGGAACACTTCATTACGTCCTCATAAATATCCTTTTTATCAGGATTGTCTTTAAGCTTTGCCTCAAGCTCAAAAGAATGGTCAAAATGGTCTTCAATAGCGCCTTTATTTCTGTTTGTAATAATAAGCACTTCTTCAATTCCGGAAGCAAAAGCCTCCTCAACAATATATTGAATAGCCGGCTTGTCAACAATATTAAGCATCTCCTTAGGAATTGCTTTTGACGCCGGAAGAACACGTGTTCCCAAACCTGCTGCAGGTATTATTGCCTTTCTGACTTTCATATTATTTACCCCCTGTTACATAATGTTAGAAATTATCATAAGCAAAATATAAATTGCCGCAGGTGCAAACCAACTTACTCCGCCCTGCTTTGCAAGAAACAATTTGCGCATTTCAGACTGACTTAAATCCATATCCTGACCCATCATCATAGGACTGACCGGATTAACCATAAACGAATCGCCGTTTTTAAGTTTTTCATCTACTGCCTTAACGGTTGTAACAACCTTTTTACGGTACATTCTGTTTGCACAAATACCTATAACAATGGCAAAAGCAGCAAAAATTGCACCCATTATCAGCATATAAGGAACAGCATTTTGATATGCCGATGAATTTACAAACTTTGTCATATCATCGGCTGACGGATAGCCGTTTGAAAGCAAAGCATTATATGAATTTACAAACGTTGTTACCTGCTTTGAATAAATTGAGCCTAAAATTAAATTTGCAAAATAGCGAAGTGCAAGAAACATAAATCCCTGAGCATACATTTTTCTGTAAAAGAAATAATACGGACCGAAAAAGAAAGCGCCCCAATTCCAATTTAAACCTTTTTTTGTAATAAAACGAGGCAAATAATAATTAACGTTATTGCCGATTACCTGCGAAGCGTCATATACCGAAACACCGTCAACAGTTGCTTCGTTTGGCTTTTCCGTATGAACAGTTTCGCTTACGACCTTATCAACCTGCTGCTCTTCGGCGGCTTCGATTTTATTGAAAAAAGTTGAAACCGGCGGAACATCACCCTGATTTTGATTTTCGTTTTTGTTTTGCTCATCTTCATCCTGCGTGTCGGCACTGCGCTGAAATTTAAAATCCTCCGAGTGAAGGGGCTGATTTGCGCAATGATGAAGCTGATTATAACATTCCCTATGGTGCGGTGTTCCGCATTCCGGGCAAACAACTATATCGTCGCCCTCTTGAAAAACACGGTTGCACACCGGGCATTTATCATTTTCAAATAACATATCTTTCTCCTTAAAAATACATTTCTGTATTAAATCATTATACTTATATTAACACGAAAAATCAACATAATGATTAAAATACGGTAAATAATATTTTAACAACTTTAAATATAAACTTGCATAAAACGGCTAATTTGTTTATAATATTTCAATCAACAGGCACACAAAGCAAAATTTATGCCCACGGCGGCACATTACTGTGTGTTTACTTTTACGAAAGGCTGATGTTACCTAATGATTGAATTTGAAAATTTAAAATTCAGATTGCTTGAATCGGAAAAACCGATAAAAAACCTAAAAGAAGCCCTTGCCATTGATTTGGTAAAAAACGAAATAAAAGAACTTGACGAAAAAGCAGCCGCTCCCGATTTTTGGGATAATATGGAAGAAAGCCAAAAAGTATTAAAAAAAGCGGGCTCGCTTAAAGCAAAAGTTGCGTCTTACGAAGATTTAAAATCAGATTACGAAGACGCACTTGTTATGATTGAATTGGCAGACGAAGAAAATGACGAAAGTTTGCTTGAAGACTGCACGGCATCTGTGGAAGATATTGAAAAACGAATTGAAAATTTAACTCTTTCCACACTTTTAAGCGGTGAATTTGACAGCAAAAACGCGCTTTTAACATTTCACGCAGGCGCAGGCGGAACAGAAGCCATGGACTGGGCAGAAATGCTGTTTAGAATGTACAACAGATGGGGCGAAAGACACGGCTATAAAGTGTCCACCCTTGATTATCTTGACGGAGACGTTGCCGGACTTAAAAGCGCCACAATTCTTATTGAAGGCGAAAACGCTTACGGCTACCTTAAAGGCGAAATGGGAATCCACAGGCTTGTTCGTGTTTCTCCGTTTGATTCATCCGGAAGAAGACACACATCATTTGCCTCACTTGAAGTTATGCCTGAAATTGATGATGACGTTAATGTGGAAATTCGTGAAGAAGATATTAAAATGGACGTTTACCGTGCCTCGGGCGCCGGCGGACAAAAAGTAAACAAAACATCATCTGCAGTAAGATTAACGCATATTCCGACGGGTATTGTTGTTTCCTGCCAAATTGAACGTTCTCAGCACCAAAACAGAGAGGTTGCCATGAGAATGCTTAAATCAAAACTTGTTGAAATCAAAGAACGTGAAAATTTGGAAAGAATCGAAGACATTAAAGGCGACCAAAAAGAAATCGCCTGGGGTTCACAAATTCGTTCTTACGTATTTATGCCTTACACCATGGCAAAAGACCACAGAACAGGCTTTGAAATGGGAAATATTAACGCTGTTATGGACGGAGATATTGACGGATTTATTAACGCCTACTTAAAACAAAAAAGTGTTGAAGAAGCCGAAAAAAATCAATAAAATATACCACTTATATTATAACTCCTTTTGCAAAAAATACTTGCGAAAGGAGTTTTTTATGTGAAAAAAGCAATTTTAATACCGTTAATCATTATCGCTGTTTTACTTAGCGGATGTTCGGCAAATACAAATAAAAACAACAACAAAAGCAGTACGGAAACTCAAAATCAAGCTACTCAAAGCACAACAGGCGTTGAAAACACAGCACCCGATGTTACAGGTATAGACGTTGACCTTTCCGGTTACAACACATCTGCCATTACCTGGGGACCCGGAAATATTGAAAACAACCAACGGCCAAAAGACCCAACCGACTTGCAAAACAGATTTTCTGAATTATCGGCACAATGGCTGTTAGATGATACAAAGCAAATTTGCCTAACATTTGACGAAGGTTACGAAAATGGCTACACGGCTCAAATTTTAGACACATTAAAAGAGAAAAAGGTGCCTGCGATTTTCTTTTGCACATACGATTACGTAAGCAAAAACCCCGAACTGGTGCAAAGAATGATAAAAGAAGGGCACATTGTAGCAAACCATTCTTACAGGCATTATAATATGACTGAAATTGATGCGGAAACAGCAAAAGATGAAGTTACGATTATGCACGACTATATGGCAGAATATTTTTCATATGAAATGAAACTTTTCAGATTCCCCGAAGGCGAATTCAGCGAGCAAAATCTGGCGTTGGTAAAAAGTTTGGGCTACAAAAGTGTTTTTTGGAGCTTTGCCTATGCCGATTGGGATACATCAAATCCCCCTGACAAAGATTTTGCCTACAACAAAATTACTTCGTCATTGCATAACGGCGAAATCATGCTTTTACACGCAGTTTGCCAAACAAATGCCGATATTTTACCGGCTGTTATTGACGAAATTAAAAAACAAGGATACACATTTACAGTTGATATTTAAAGTAAAGCCTTTGGCAATAAAATGCCGAAGGCTTTTTTGAAAAAATTTTTAAAAATAATTGTAAAAAATACTGTTTTTCGGTTGTTATAAAGATTAAATTAATATATAATGGTCATTAATAATGGATTAATATGTTTTTTTATAAATTTGCTTTTGAAAGTGAGAGAAGTTTAAATGCTGTTAACTAAAGATATAGGAATTGATTTGGGAACCGAAAACACCCTTATTTGCGACAGAAAAGGCAGAATAACAATCAACGAGCCTTCCGTTGTTGCCGTTGACGTTAAAACACGCCGAGTGCTTGCAACAGGAAAAGAAGCAAAAGCCATGATTGGCAGAACTCCGGGTTCTATTGTTGCAATTAAGCCTTTGCAAGACGGCGTTATTGCCGACTTTGATATGACTGCCGATATGTTGCATGACTTTATTTACCGTTCGGCAAAAAGTTCTATGTTTACAAAAACGAGAGCCGTAATTTCCGTACCCAGCGGCGTTACGGAAGTTGAAAGAAGAGCCGTTGAAGATGCATTGCGTGCGGCAGGTGCAAGTGAAGTTGAATTAATTGAAGAACCCATGGCTGCCGCTTTAGGTGTGGGATTGCCTGTTTATGACGCAACCGGTTCTATGATTGTTGACATTGGCGGCGGCACATGCGACGTGGCAGTTATTTCACTTGGGGGAATTGCCGCAAGAAAAAGCATTAAAACAGCCGGCAATGCATTAGACAGCGCAATAATCAACTATATGAAAAAAGAACATTCTCTTCTTATAGGTGATGTTACGGCTGAAGATATTAAAATAAAAATCGGCTCTGCAGCAGAATATGACGGCGAAGGCGCAATGGAAATTCGAGGCAGAAATTTGGAAAACGGATTACCCAAAGCTGTTGAAATCACCTCTGCCGAAGTAAGAGAAATATTGGCAGAACCCGTTCAGGAAATTGTTGAAGCAATTCGTGAAACATTGGAAGTTACATTGCCTGAACTTGCCGCAGATATTGTTGACAGAGGTATTTACATAACCGGCGGTACTTCACTTTTAAGAGGACTTCCTGAATTAATTTCAAAAGAAACCGGCATTGCCGTTTACACACCCGAAAATCCGCTTGAAGCTGTTGCAATAGGCGCTTCAATGAAAATGAGAAGGGCAAGATAGTAATGAAAGAATTTTTCAAAAGCAGCCGATTTAAATTAGTCAGTGCAATTATAGCCTTGCTTCTTGTAGGTGCGCTTATTTGTGCCGCAAACGGCAGAGGCGAAACGGCACAGTCAAGTGTTATAGGCGTTGTTTTCACCCCGGCAAACTGGGTAGCGTCAAAAATAAGCGACGGCATATCATACGTATTCGGCGAAGCTTCGGGAAACAAGGAATACCTTGATAAAATTGACGAACTTGAAAAGCAAGTAGGCTCATTGCAAAGCCAACTTGAAGATTATGAAAACTTAAAAAAACAAAATGCACTTTACAAAGACGCATTGGAATTAAAAGAAGAAAATCCGGAATACAACTTTGTTGAAGCCACTGTTACGGCACGTGACGCTGCCGATATTTTCAGTTCCTACACCATAAACAAAGGTTCAACCGCCGGAATTAAAGAGGGCGACGCTGTTGTTTACGGCAATTACATTGTTGGAATAATAAGCAAATCATACCCAACATACAGTGTGGTAAAAACAATTCTTGACCCTGATTTTTCAGTTTCGGCTTACGAAATAGTGTCCGGCGAAATTTCTTACGTAACCGGTGATGCCGCATTGGCGCAAAAAGGCAAATGCAAGTTTTCAAACCTTGATTCTTCCACTGCCGTTACATACGGTTCAATAGTTTCCACCGCAGGTATAAGCGGCAGAATTCCCGAAGGACTTATCATAGGCACAGTAGAAGAAATTGACCAGGAAAAAACGTCCATTGCCTCTTATGCCGTTATTGAACCCGGCGTTAACGTTACAAATATTTCAAACTGCCTTGTTCTTACGGGATGGGGTGAAAATTAATGGACAAAAAATATAAAAACAGCGTAACAAAAACCGTTGCGTATTTTGTAATAATAGCAATTTGTGCATTAATTCAAAATACGGCAGGGCTTACCGTTGAAATCGGCAATGCCAGGTGCTTTTTACTTATTCCTGTGTGCATAATTTTAGGAATGGGCGAAGATGAGCTTTTTGCCGGCATTTTAGGGCTGTTCGGCGGACTGCTTTGGGATTTGACATCTGCCGTGCATTTAGGCTTTAACGCCGTATTTTTATGTATTTGCTGCTTTGCAAGCGCAATGTTTGTTACTTACATTATAAGAAACACATTTATAACCAACTTGGCATTTTCTGTTTTAACAGTATTTATTTACTGCGTTCTTTATTGGCTGTTTTTCATAATAATAAAAAATGTGCCCGGTGCAGAACTTTCAATAGTTTCTTTTTATATACCCTGCGCATTCTATACAGCCATAGCAACACCTATTATTTATGCTTGCATAAATCCCATAAGAAAATTTTTTGCCAAAGAAATTACATATTAACAAATTTTACTTAAAACAAAGAAAGGAGGATTACCGTGAAAAGCAGACATTCAAGCATCAGGTCTTTTGTTTGTATATTACTGGTTGTGGCTGTTATTTTCGGCTTTGGTGCAGACCTGTACACTATTCAAATTAAAAACCACGATTACTACATTTCTCAAAACAACGCAGTAAAAACATACACTGTACCCATTGAAGCAACACGTGGTGAAATTGTGGACAGAAACGGTAATTCCCTTGTTACAAACAGAAGCGGTAATTCAATTATTTTGGACGCCGCATACTTTCCGCCTAAGAGCGAAAATGAAAAAAGAAATGCAATAATCATTAATCTTTTGCAGCTTTTCAGAAAAAACGGCGAAGAATGGATTAACAACCTTCCGCTTACCGTTGACGGCGGAAAAATAGTTTTTACAGATGATGAAGATGAAGTTACAAACATGAAAAGCAAAAACATGTTTAATCTTCAAAAATACGCCACTGCCGAAAACTGCTTTAACGCCATGGTTGAAGAATACGGTCTTCAGTCATTTGACAAAGAAACCGCACTTGAAATAGGTGCGGTAAGATATGAACTTACACGTCTTTCTTTTTCTATTGAAAACCCTGTTGTTATCGCAGACGATGTAAGCAGTGAAACAGTTGCAGCCATTAAAGAAGACCAAACGTCTTACTTAGGTGCAAACGTTAAAGTAACCTCTTACCGTGAATATACAAACCCAGAGCTTGCCCCTCATATTTTGGGCACTGTAAGAAAAATAAATGCAGACGAATATGAACAGTTAAAAGACAGCGGTTACGGAATAACAGACACCATTGGCGAAAGCGGCATTGAATCGGCAATGGAAGAAGAATTAAGAGGCGTTCCGGGAGAATTAACAATTACGGTTGATTCAAACGGAAATGTAAGTGAAGAAGTTACAAAAGACCCTGTACAGGGCAACACTGTTGTTCTTTCAATAGATAAAGATTTACAGCTTCTTGCCCAGGAAAAATTAAAAGAAACCTGTGACGGTGTAGATTTATATAACAGTGCCGGTGCCGTTGTTGTTGAAAGCGTTAATTCAGGCGAGTTGCTTGCAGCCGCATCTTACCCAACATACAGCATAACCGATTATTATGACGATTACACAAGACTTGCAAAAAACTCAAGAAAACCGCTTTGGAACAGGTTTGCCTTGGGTACATACGCCCCCGGTTCCACATTTAAACCTATGATGGCTTGTGCGGCATTGGAAGAAGGCGTTATTACAGACAGTTCAACATTTACCTGCCGAGGAACATTCCAATATTATGACATTACTTTTAAATGTTTAAACCAAAACGCACACGGCAGTGAAAATGTTAAAACCGCATTACGTGATTCCTGCAACATTTTCTTCTATAACTGTGCAGACAGACTTGGTATTTCAAAAATGAACGAATACGCTTCCATGTTTGGCTTGGGAGAAAAAACAGGTGTTGAAATTAACGAAGCAGCAGGCGTATTGGCAGGTCCGGCAAGTGCTGAAAGATACAATAAAAAATGGCAAATGGGTGATACTATTCAAAGCGGTATCGGTCAGTCAGACAACTTATTTACACCGCTTCAGCTTGCAAACTACTGCGCTACTGTTGCAAACAGCGGCACAAGATACGACTTGCATTTTGTTAAAGCCATTATAAATACAAAAAACGGTTCTGTAGACGAAACCGGTGCCACAGTTGCAGAGGATTTGCCGATTTCCGACAGCACGTTTAAAACCGTTCAGGAAGGCATGCGCCTTGTTGCCACAAACGGTGCACCGGATTCTGTTTTCAGAAAAATAGATGTTGATGTTGCCTGCAAAACAGGTACTTCCCAGGTTGTAAAAAACGGTCAAATAGTTAACAACGGTTTTCTTATCACCTTTGCTCCGTATGACAATCCGGAAATTTCCATTGCATCTGTTATCGAACTTGCCGGTTCAGGTACTTCAACGGCAGAAATAACATCATCCATCATAGATTACTGCTATTCAAACAATTCAGACGAAGCGCCTGCACAGCAAACAGGAACTTTGTTAAATTAAAATAAATAAATTTATTGAATATATTAAAAATTTGTGATATATTTTATATTAGGATAATTTAAAACTAATAATACACTCAATATTAACGGAGGCAGAATATGAATATAGCGCTTATAGCACATGATGCAAAAAAAGAACTTCTTGTTCAATTTTGCATTGCATACTGCGGAATTATGAGCAGGCACGACCTTTGTGCAACCGGCACAACAGGCAAACTTGTTCACGAAGCAACCGGACTTAACATCAGTTGCTTTTTGGCAGGCAGTCAAGGCGGCGGTCAACAAATTGCAAGCCGTATTGCATGCAATGAAATAGACCTTTTAATCTTTTTCAGAGACCCGCTTAACCCAAAGCCTCACGAACCTAACGACAACGATTTGTTGCGCCTTTGCGACGTTCACAACATTCCTTTTGCAACAAACATTGCAACTGCGGAAGCACTTATCAGAGGCGTTGAGCGTGGCGACTTTGAATGGAGAGAAATTGTTAACCCAAGATACAATTCTTAAATTTAACGAATAATATTATTCGGGCAAGCTCCCCTTGCCCGAAATTTTTTTGACGGAGAATAAATATGGCACTTATTACCAAAGCAATTAAAGGCACAAAAGATATTTTACCGAAAGATGTGCACAAAAACCAATACATTGAGGCAACCTGCCTTGATGTTGCCGGAAAATACGGATATAAAGAAATGAGAACACCTGTTTTTGAACACACCGAGCTTTTTCAGCGTGGCGTTGGCGACACTACGGACGTTGTTCAAAAAGAGATGTATTCATTTGACGACAAAGGCGGCAGAAACATAACATTACGCCCTGAAGGAACAGCAGGCGCAGCCCGTGCTTTTCTTGAAAACGGACTTTCAAACGAAGCGTTGCCGCAAAAAATATGCTACCTTACATCTTGCTACAGATACGAAAAACCACAGGCAGGCAGATTGCGTGAATTTCACCAATTCGGCATTGAATGCTTTGGCACACCAAGTCCTCTTGCAGACGCAGAGATTATAAGCCTTGCAAAATCAGTGTTTGACGAATTGGGTGTTAAAGACCTTAGCCTTGAAATTAACTCCATAGGCTGTCCTACATGCCGTGCGGAATACCACAAAGCTCTTAAAGAATATTTCAGCTCAAGAAAAGACAAGCTTTGCGACACTTGTAAAGGCAGATTAGACAGAAACCCAATGCGTATTTTAGACTGCAAATCACCTGTTTGCTCTGAAATTGCGGCAGGGGCACCTGTTGTTTTGGACTACCTTTGTGATGATTGCAAAGAACATTTTGAAAAAGTACAAAAATACCTTGACGCAGAAAACATTGAATACACAATTAACCCTCAAATTGTAAGAGGTCTTGATTATTACACAAAAACCGTTTTTGAATTTGTTTCAAATTCAATAGGTGCACAAGGCACCGTTTGCGGCGGCGGCAGATATGACGGACTTATTGAAGAATTAGGCGGTCAAAAAACGCCGTCATTAGGCTTTGGTATGGGTCTTGAAAGATTAATGCTTTTAATGGAAACTCAAGGCTGTGAATTTCCCGAAAGCGAAAAGCCGGATTTATTTATTGTTGCCCTTGGCGATAAAGCAACGCTTAAAGCAGTTGAAATTGCAAAAGATATGCGTGCCGAAGGATTTTCCTGCCTTTATGACTTAAACGGCAGAGGGCTTAGAGCACAAATGAAATACGCCGATAAATTAGGCTCAAAATTCACCATTGTTTTAGGCGATAACGAAATAGATGAAGGTGTGGCAAAGCTTAAAAATATGGCAACCGGTGAAGAAACGGAAATTGCAATTTCCACATTTGTAAGCGGCTACTATAACATCACACTTTCCGAACAACTTGCAGATTTGGAAATCAACGGTGAAGAATTTGATTTTTCAACCCTTTTCGGTCTTGAAAAGAAAGATTAACAAACAGGAGAACTGACATGGAAACTATTAAAGGTTTAAAAAGAACAAATTACTGCGGCACCGTAACACTTTCAGACGCAGGCAAAGAAGTTGTTCTTTTCGGCTGGGCACAGCGCCAAAGAGATTTAGGAAATCTTATTTTTATTGATTTAAGAGACAGAACAGGTATTGTTCAAATTTCATTTAATGACAAAACAGACCGTGAAATTTTTGAAAAAGCGCAAAGTGTAAGAAGCGAATATGTGCTTGCACTTAAAGGTATTGTTAAAGAACGTGAAAGCAAAAACTTTGATATTCCCACAGGTGAAATTGAAGTTGAAGTAACCGAATTGCGCATTATTTCAAAAGCTCAAACTCCGCCTTTTGAAATTGCAAAAGCAGATGAAGTAGGCGACGAAACAACGCTTAAATACCGTTACCTTAATTTAAGAAACGAAAAACTTACAAAAAATATTATTATGCGCCACAAAATTGCAAAAATTGCAAGAGAATATTTTTATGCAAATGATTTTATTGAAATAGAAACACCTATGATGATAAAATCCACACCGGAAGGCGCAAGAGACTATGTAGTGCCAAGCCGCATTCACAACGGCAAATTTTACGCATTGCCTCAAAGTCCGCAAATTTACAAGCAATTACTTATGGTATCGGGATTTGACAGATATATTCAGCTTGCAAGATGCTTCAGAGATGAAGATTTAAGAGCAGACCGTCAGCCTGAATTTACACAAATAGACCTTGAAATGAGTTTTGTTGATACAGACGACATTATGGATATGGCAGAAGGCTTTATTAAGAAGCTTATGAAAGAAACCATTGATGTTGATATTGACTCACCTCTTCCGAGAATGACATTTGCCGACGCAATGAACAAATACGGTTCAGACAAGCCTGACACAAGATTCGGCATGTTAATCGAGGATATTACCGAATGGGCAGGCAAAACAGATTTTGTTGTATTTAAAAATGCCATTGAAAACGGCGGCAGTGTTAAAGCAATAGTTGCCAAAAACGCCGCAGGAGAATACACAAGAAAGAAAATTGATAAATTAACAGATTTTGTTAAAGGAATCGGCGCAAAAGGACTTGCTTATATTCGTTGGGCTGATGAAGAACCTAACTGCTCATTTAACAAATTCCTTAAAGACGGTGAACTTAACGAACTTATTTCAACGCTTAATGTTGAAAAAGGCGACTGCGTTTTCATTGTAAGCGATAAAACAAGCCTTGCACTTTCCGTTATGGGCGCGCTTCGTTTAACCGTTGCAAAAACATTAAATATTATTCCTGAAAACAAATGGAACTTCCTTTGGATTACTGAAATGCCGTTTTTTGAATATGATGAAGAAACCGGCGAATGGCTTGCAATGCACCACCCGTTTACAATGCCTATGGAGGAATGTATTCCTTATCTGGATACAGACAAAGGTTCTGTGCGTGCAAAAGCATTTGACCTTGTATTAAACGGCACAGAGCTTTCATCAGGCTCTATGAGAATTACAGACTGCGAGCTTCAAAACAAAATGTTTGAGCTTTTGGGCATGGAACAAGAAGAAATTGACGCAAAGTTCGGATTTCTTGTTGATGCATATAAATATGCGGCTCCTCCTCACGGCGGAATGGGTATAGGACTTGACCGTTTGGCTATGCTTATATGCGGTGCAGACAGTTTAAGAGATGTAACAGCATTTCCTAAAGTTCAAAACGCAAGCGAGCTTATGAGCGGTGCTCCTTCATTTATTGATAATATTCAACTTGGAGAATTAGGCATTAACATTGCAAAGGAAAATGAAAATGAACAGTAATTTTTTTGCAATGGTTAACAGAATGAAATTCATTGACCGTTGGGCATTGATGAATAATTCAAGCAAGGAAAATATTGCAGAACACAGCCACAGCGTGGCAGTTATTGCCCACGGACTTGCTGTTATAGGCAACAAAAAATTCGGCAAAAATTATAATGCGGAACGTGCCGCCTTGCTGGCGATTTACCATGACACAACAGAGGTTATTACCGGCGATATGCCTACACCTGTTAAATATTACAACGACGATATTAAAAACGTTTACAAAAATATTGAGCATATTGCAGGTGAAAGGCTTCTTGCCATGCTGCCTGATGAATTTCAAGATGAATACAAACCGTTTTTTGAAAAAGAAGAACAGGATGCAGAACTTTGGCAACTTGTAAAAGCGGCAGATAAAATTGATGCGTTAATCAAATGCATTGAAGAAACAAGGATGGGTAACAAAGAGTTTGAAAAGGCACTTGAATCACAAAAGAAAAAAATTGATGAAATAAAACTTGAAGAAGTAATTTATTTTAAGGAAAACTTTTTAAATGCCTATTACCTAACATTAGACGAACATACAAAATAAAAAAGAGCAGTTCAAAAATGAACTGCTCTTTTACTTTATTAAAAATTATTTTGCCATTTCTGCACGTGCTTCTTTAATGCGCTGAACGAAAAGCTTACCTGTTTCGGTAATTTTGTCATAATCGCCTGTTTTAGCACCTGCAATAAGTGATGAGCCGGCACCGCAAGCGATTGCACCTGCTTTAATCCAATCTTTAACATTGTTAACATCTACGCCGCCTGAAGGCATCATTACGGCATTTGGAATAGGACCGTGAATGTCTTTAATAAATGCAGGACCTGCAATATCACCCGGAAATACCTTTAAAACATCTGCGCCGCATTCCATTGCATGCACAGCCTCGGTTGGAGTATAAATTCCCGGCATTGAAGGAATTCCGTAACGATTACAGGTTTTAACGGTTTCAGGGTCAAAATAAGGTGATACAATATATTCAGCACCTGCAAGAATTGCAATACGTGCTGTTGCTGCGTCCATAACCGTGCCTGCGCCGATAATAATTTCACCGCTGTTATATTTTGCTTTCATAGCTTCAATTAATTTATCTGCATGAGGAACCGTAAAAGTAAGTTCAATAGCGGCAACACCGCCTGCAATACACGCATCTGTAATTTTTTCTGCCTGTTCGATAGAAGTTGCACGAACAACGGCAACAATACCTACCTCTTGAATTTTTGCTAATGTTTCAATTTTATTTGCCATAACTTTTTCTCCTGTTTAAAATTATCTTTGAACACGGGCAGACGCACCGTTAACCTTTGCTTCAACCTCTTTAAGTGAAGCCATTGAAGTATCGCCGGGAGTTGTCATTGCCAAAGCACCGTGAACAACGCCGTAATTAACTGCCTTTTGAGCATCCTCATAAGTCATAAGCCCGTAAATTAAGCCTGAGGCAAAGCTGTCGCCGCCGCCTACACGGTCTAAAATTTCAAGACCCGGGAATTCAATTGAATTATAAACCTTGCCGTCTGCATAACAAATTGCTTTCCAGTCATTTACTGTTGCTGTTTTTACGGTTCTTAAAGTTGTTGCAATTACTTTAAAGTTAGGATAAGCTTTGCAAACTTCACCAAGCATTTTTACATAGCCGTCCATATTAAGCTCTTTAAGCTCGGCGTCATTACCTTCAACCTCAAAGCCAAGACAAGCGGTAAAGTCTTCCTCATTACCAATCATAACATCAACATATTTTGCAAGCTCTTTATTAACTTCCTGTGCCTTTGCCTGACCGCCGATGTCATTCCAAAGAGACGGACGGTAATTAAGGTCATATGAAACTATTGTGCCGTATTTTTTTGCAGCTTTTACCGCTTCAATAACAACCTGTGCGGAATTTTCGGAAAGAGCAGCATAAATTCCGCCTGTATGAAGCCAACGAACACCTAATGTGCCAAAAATATAATCCCAATCAATATCGCCCGGTTTCAACTGGCTGATTGCAGTGTTTCCTCTGTCTGAAGTACCTACGGCACCCCTGATTCCAAATCCTCTTTCAGTAAAATTAATACCGTTTCTTGTTGTTCTGCCTATACCGTCATACTTAACCCATTTAATAAGAGATGTATCAACGCCGCCCTGAAGAATTAAATCCTCAAGCAAATAGCCAACCTCATTTTCTGCAAACGCAGTTACAACGCCTGTTTTAAGTTTAAAACAACGGCGAAGTCCCCTTGCTACATTATATTCTCCGCCGCCTTCCCAAGCGCGGAAAGAGCGAGCAGTTTTAATTCTTCCCTCTCCCGGGTCCAATCTAAGCATAATTTCGCCTAATGATATTTCATCAAAAGCACATTCTTCTTTTGGTCTTAAATTAAGATTCATAATAGATTACATAACCTTCCCGACTGCAAATTAATTATAATTTGTACGTTTTGTCGCAGTCAAACAAAAACTTAATTAAAATTTAAAATAATTCATTGCATTATTATAGGAAATACCCTGAACAATTTCTTTAAGCATTTCATCATCCGGTGCATACCAGCCGTCTTCAACCCACTTGCCTATAAGCGCACACATAATTCTTCTGAAATATTCGTGGCGGCCGTAAGAAGTAAATGAGCGTGAATCCGTTTCCATACCGACAAATTTGCCTAAAATGCCCAAATTACCCAAAAATTTCATTTGGTCTGTCATACCGTCCATAGTATCAAGGAACCACCATGCCGGTCCGAATTGAAGTTTCGATTCTGCCTCGCTGCTTTGGAAATTGCCAAGCATTGTGGCAAGAACAATATTATCTTTATTATTAAGATTAAATAAAATCGTTTTCGGCAATTTACCGTTTACATTAAGAGCGTCAAGAAATCTGCTTAAATTATAAGCAACATTACAATCTCCTACAGAGTCAAATCCTGTATCCGGACCCAGCTTGTTGAACATTGCGGTATTATTGTTACGCATTGCCCCTATATGCACTTCCATTGTCCATCCAAGGCTGCTGTATTTTTCACCTAAAGCAAGTAAAACAGGTGTTTTGTATGCGTCTGCCTCTTCCTCTGTTACAGGTTCACCGTTCATTGCTTTTTTAAAAATCTTATCTATTTTATCATCCGATTCTTGCTTAAACGGAACATAATCAAACGCTTGGTCCGAAACCTTGCATCCAACAGAATCAAAATAATCGGCTCTTAAAAGCAGTGCTGTTATAACATCCTTATAAGAATTAATTTCAACACCTGCCGCATTTGCCAATTCTTTAATATATTGTGCAAAACCAGGCAAATTAATATTAAGCGCTTTATCCGGTCTGAAAGACGGACGCACCTTGCAGTCAAAATCTTTAACCTCTTTTAATAATTTATGATATTTTAAATCATCAACAGGGTCATCTGTAGTACAAACAACTTTTACATTTGAATTTGTAATAAGACTTTGAGGGCGAAAATCGCCGTTTGCAATTTCATTATTTGCACGTTCATAAATTTCATCTGCAGTTTTGGCACAAAGCGGAGTATCAATATTAAAATACCGCTGAAGTTCAATATGTGCCCAATGGTAAAGAGGATTACCAACGGCATACTGAAGTGCATAAGCAAATTTTTCAAATTTTTCTTTTCCTGTTTTGTTGCCTGTACAATATTCCTCATCAACGCCGCAGGAGCGCATTGCACGCCACTTATAATGATCACCTTTCAGCCAAAGTTCCGCAATATCATTTGGCTGTTTATTTTCGTAAATTTCTTTCGGACTTAAATGGCAGTGATAATCGCAAATCGGCATATTTTCACAATAATCGTGAAAAAGATGTTTTGCCGTAGGAGTATCAAGCAAAAAGTCCTTATCCATAAACGGTTTCATATTTGCCTCCATATTAATTACATTATATATTAATCATAATTATTATATACCCTGACTTTTTGTATTTCAACTTTATTTTTTTATTATTTATTTTTTATTGAACATTTAGCAGCAAATTGTTATAATTATGACTATACTTATAAAAACGAATTAATTTTCCTTTAAGAAAGGTGTTTATATTATGAATATTTGCGTTTTCGGTGCGTCAAGCAACGATATTGAAAAGAAATATATTGATGCGGCATATGATTTAGGTGCAAAAATGGCAAAAGAAAATTTAGGACTTGTTTTCGGCGGCGGCAGTACCGGAGTTATGGGTGCTTCGGCAAGAGGCGAACACGACAACGGCGGATATATATTAGGAGTTGCCCCCCACTTTATGAAAGAGTACAATATTCTTTACACCGAATGCACCGAGTTTAAACACACAGAAACCATGGCTGAAAGAAAAACATTTATGGAGAATCATGCCGACGCCTTTATTATTGCTCCCGGCGGAATCGGCACATTTGAAGAATTTTTTGAAGTTTACACATTAAAACAACTTGGAAGACATAACAAAGCCATTGTTATATTTAACGCCTTCGGTTATTATGACGATATGGTTAATATGCTTGAAACAACTGTTAAAGAAAACTTTTTAATGAAAGAATCATTAGAACTGATTAAAGTTTTCAATGAAATAGACCCAATGCTGGAATACATTAAGTCTTACAAAGGTGAAACTGCAAACACTGAAAAAATAAGATATAACTTCAGTAAAAGGGCGAACAATTAACTTTATTTAAACCTTGACTTAAAAAATTATATATGATACACTTATGTTGCTCACTCGGAGGGCAAGTTGTTCATAAGAAACGACAAGCCGGATAAGGTGGCAGGTTGAGATGCCTGTTTTCCTTATCCGGCTTTTTTGAGGTGTTTATGGATTTATTAAATGATAAAGTAAACAAAATTTATTTAAAATTTCTTGCTTCTGCTTTTGGAAGCGCACTTATTACAAGCATTTACGGACTTGTGGATACTGCCATGGTTGGACAGTATCACGGACCTGACGGTTCGGCGGCAATGGGAATTATTGCACCGTTTTGGAATATAATTTACAGCTTTGGTTTGCTTGCAGGAATAGGCGGTTCTGTTTTGTTTGCCGTTGAAAAAGGTAAAAGCAACCGGGATTCTAAATATGCAAACACATACTTTACCGCATCTGTTATATTCGGCATTTTAATTTCTGCTGTTTTAACTGCAATTATTTTCTTTAAAGGCGACGCCATGCTTCGCATTTTCGGCGCAGATGATAATTTGATTGTTCTTTGCCGTCAATATCTTTTATCGGTTAAATTTACAGTGCCGTTTTACGTGTTTTCACAAATTTTTGCAGCATTTTTAAGAAATGATTCAAACCCTGCGTTAGCAACAAAATCAGTGCTTGTAGGCGGAATATTTAATGTATTTGGCGACTGGTTTTTTGTTTTCAAACTTGATATGGGCATAAAAGGCGCAGGTATTGCCACTGCCATCGGCGCAGTTATTTCTGTTTTATTAATGGCAACCCATTTTGTTTCCAAAAAGAACACACTTAAATTTGTTTTCCCAAGCAAATGCTTTAAATTATTCGGCAAAATCTCCGTTAACGGATTTTCAACTTTTTTAATAGATATTGCAATGGGCGTTTTAACAATGCTGTTTAACAGGCAAATTATGAAATATTTAGGCTCGGACGCACTTGCCGTTTATGCAATTATTGTTAATATAAGCACATTTGTGCAATGCTGCGGCTACGGAATAGGTCAAGCCGCACAACCTATCATTTCAGTTAATTTCGGCGCAAAAAAGATTAAAAGAATAAACGAAGTTTTAAAATACAGCGTTATATCCGCCTTTGCACTTGGCATAATTTGGACTGCCGCCGTTTTTGCCGCACCCAACGGATTTATAAATTTATTTATGAGTCCAACAGAAAATGTGCTTAAAATTGCTCCTGCGATAATTCGCACCTATGGCATTTCATTTATTCTTTTACCGTTAAATGTTTTTGCAACATATTACTTTCAAGCAACACTGAAGCCTGCCGTTTCCGTTACAATTTCTTTAGCAAGAGGAATAGTATTAAGCGGAATTTTAATTATTATTCTGCCTGTTATTTTTACCCCAAGCTCAATTTGGCTTTCAATGCCGATTACCGAAGCAATTACCTCAATATTTGCCGTTGTTTCCATATTAATAAGACAAAAAAAGCTTAACAAGCAGTAAATAGCAAAAAAGACCGTACAAAACGTACGGTCTTAAATTATGCCTATATATTAAATTACACACCTGAATATGCATTAAATCCACCGTCAACAGGAATGCTGACGCCTGTAATAAATCCGCTGTATTCTTCATCACAAAGGAAAAGAAGCGTGCCGTCTAACTCTTCCGGTTCGCCAAAACGGTTCATTGGTGTGGCGTTTAAAATTTTATTTGTTCTTTCGGTAGGAGTGCCGTCTTCATTCCAAAGGAGGGTTGCATTTTGCTTTGTTGAGAAAAAGCCCGGTGCAATGGCATTAACACGGATTCCCATAGGTGCAAAGTGAACAGCCATCCATTCCGTAAAGTTTTTAACAGCGGCTTTTGCTGCCGAATAAGCAGGAATTCTTGTTAACGGGCGGTAAGCATTCATAGATGTTACCATAACAATACAACTGTTTTCTTTTTCAACCATATCTTTTGCAAAAACCTGTGTAGGAATAAGAGTGCCTAAGAAATTAAGGTTAAACACAAATGAAATTCCGTTAGGGTCAAGGTCAAAAAATGTTTTAACATTTTCATCCTTTTGAACAAGGTCAATTTTTTCAAGAGTATCTTTAGTTGTTGTGCCCTTAGGATTATTGCCGCCTGCCCCGTTTAAAAGAATATCGCAGGTTCCTAATTTTTCAGCAACAATATCTCTTGCTTTTTGCATAGATTCAAGTTCAAGCACATTACAACCTACAGCAATCGCAGTACCGCCTGCCGCATTTATTTCATCTGCACATTTTTGCGCAGCCTGTTCGTTAAGGTCAAGAACGGCAACTTTACAGCCTTGATTTGCAAGAGTTTTTGCAAAAGCGCCGCAAAGAACTCCGCCGCCGCCTGTAACAACAGCTACTCTGCCATTTAAATTTTCATGTTTCATTACTTATTCCTCCTGCTTTTTTCAACTGCTTCCCACAAGCCGTTAAGGTAGCAAACGCCAAGAGCACGGTCATACAAACCGTAGCCGGGTCTGGCAACTTCGCCCCAAATCATTCGTCCGTGGTCAGGGCGAATATAACCGTCAAATCCTACCTCTTGCAATGCCTTAACAATTTCATACATATCAAGAGAGCCGGTGTTGCTTTCGTGAGCCGTTTCGTTAAACCATTGATTATTAATAGAAACATTGCGCAAATGAGCAAAATAAATTCTTTTGCTGATAATAGGGTCTTTAATAATATCAACCATATCATTTTTAGGACTTGCGCCCAAAGAACCGGTGCAAAGCGTTACGCCGTTATATTTGCTTGGAACCATTGTAAGAAGTTTTTGAAGCGCTTCTTTACCCGTAATAATTCTTGGCAATCCGAAAATTCCCCAAGGCGGATCATCCGGATGAATTGCCATTTTTACATCGCATTCCTCGCAAACAGGCATAATCGCATCAAGAAAATATTTCAAGTTGTTCCAAAGGTCATCCGCAGTAACATCTTTGTATTTAACAAATAATTCTTTGATTTCGCCCATTCTTTCGGTTTCCCAACCGGGCATTGCATAGCCGTTTGAATTATCGTCTATTTCTTTAAACATATCTTCCGGTGATTTGCCCTCAACTTGTTTGCCGTCATAGCAAAGGCAAGTTGAACCGTCTGGAAGAGGCATATAAAGATCTGTTCTGGTCCAGTCAAAAACAGGCATAAAGTTGTAACAAATACATTTAACGCCAACTTTTGCAAGGTTGCGTATTGAAGTTTTATAATTTTCAATATACTTATCCCTTGTAGGTAAGCCTATTTTAATATCTTCATGAACGTTAACGCTTTCAATACATTCCATTGAAAGACCGGCAGCAGTAATTTCATCATACATAGCCTGAACTCGTTCCATAGTCCACGGCTCACCTGCCGGCAAATCATGTAAAGCAGGCACAACACCCACCACATTAGGAATTTGCTTTATTTGTTCAAGAGATATAGTGTCAAGTTCTTTTCCGAACCAACGGAAAGTCATTTGCATATTTTGTACCTCCTTGTTATTTCAAAAAAATTTTACCACACATTTATCCTTATTTCAAGTTATTCTTCTGTTTGGAAAAAAATTTCTTTTTCTGTGCCGATATCCTTTATGCAAACATATTTTTCAACAACAAAACAACCGTCATCACTTACATCAAACACAGGTTCTTTTGTTATTATTTCACAATTTGCAAGTTTATTACTTTCCTCTTTTTCAAGTTGCGCCTGTGCAAGAGATTTTAACTCTTCATCACTCAACGCATTTGATTTTAAAGTATAATACCGCCGTTTTGATTCAAATACGCCAATTGGTAAACGAAAATCATTTAAAACAAAATACGATTTTGTGTTTTCTTCCTCATAATCGCCTTTTTCTGTTTTTATGTAAAGCGGAATTTTAATTCCGAAAAAATACAGAGTTTTATAACTTTTATCTAATATATACTGCTTTTCCGTTTGCTCACGGGAAATATTAATTTTAATTTCTCCGTTAACCTTGGCAAGCACCGTGCCGTGCGCATAAGCAAAATGATTTACCTTGTTTGTTTCCTTTTCGTTTATGCCGGAAATAAGTAAATCGCCCTTAACAACCGCATCGCCCGGCGAAACGGCATTCCAACCGCCTAATGCAGTAACGTGAGTGATTATTCCGTCTTCACAAGCAATAACGTTTGTAATTTTACTGTCATTTACTATTTCAGGCTTATTGCGTGTTTCATTAACTTCAATTAAAGCTAATGAACCGAATTTATTTACAGACACCCAACTTACTTCATCAAACTGTGCAAGTGCGCCGAATTCTAAATTTTCTTTATCAACACTGCCCCAACGGGCTCCCATTTTCAAACCGTTTTCGGCAAAATAATCAACTATTTTTGATTCTGCCAAAGTATTGTTTCCCACCACGGTAACATTCCAAATAAAGCTGCCTAAAAAAGACACTAAAAACATTGCCGCCAAAATTCCGCCGAAAATGCCCCACCTGTTTTTTAAAGGCAACAACAAAAAAGGAAGTCCCACACGTTTAAGTACTTTAACCTTGCCGCCGTTTTTAAAAGCGATTTTGTGCAGTTTAAAATAATCTTTAACATACACGCAGGCAATCAAACCCTCTTCTGTTTTAACAATGCTGCGTATTTTTATTTTGTTGAAATAGCAATCATTAATAAATCCCTCGGCAAAACCGCCTGTAAATGAAAACCGAACATAACCTAAAATTTTGCGAATTAATTTAATCAGCATCAGAAAACTCCGTTGAAAGAATAAAGCCGTTAATTATTGCACCTTCGGGAGAAAAGGCGTTAATCAATAAACCGTCGCCTAAAAACTTAACATTCATTTTGCCCACATTTAAAACAATTTCCGTTGATGTATATTTAACAACAGATTTTAAACCGTCCACAACACATTCATCGTTGCCGTAAAATTCCAATTTAGGTTTGCCTGTATAATATTCCACAGGAAAATCGCCGAAAAATTTTAAGCCTGTTTTTTTCATAAAATCACCTTTTAATTATATGTATTAATTAGGTGGTAATATGAAAATTAGGAAAAATGATATTTTAATGATTTTATGTTTGGCGCTTACAGTGCTGTTAATTGCATTTTCATCTTTGGCAAAGGAAGGGGCAATAAAAGGTATTTCAATGTGCGAAAACATTGTTATTCCTTCACTTTTTCCGATTTTAATTATATTCGACTTTATTTGCACATCAAAAATATCACAGCCCGTTGAAAAATTTTTTGCACCGTTTACGGAAAACGTTTTAAAATTACCGGGATGTACTGCCGGAGTTATTTTGTTCGGACTTACCGGCGGTTATCCTGCCGGTGCGCTTTTAACAAATTCACTTTATGAAAACGACGATATAGACAAAGAAACCGCAGGGCGCCTGTTGCTGTTTAACGTTAACGGCGGCGTTGGATTTATTATCAACGCCGTGGGATGTACACTTTTAAAAAGTCAAAGAGCGGGATTAATACTTTTCAGCTCTGCCACCCTCAGCACATTATTTATAGCTGTGGCAAACGGCTTTTTTCATAAAAAAAGCATTAATTCAAACCGCACAACAATCTACACCCAATCACCTGCAAAGGCACTGAACGAAAGTGTTTTAAAAGCAATTAATTCGGTTTTAAATTTAAGCGCATACATTATTTTATTTTCAGCTATTCTTAATATTTTTCCAATTAACAAAAACATAACGCCGTTTTTTGAAATAACCGGAGGATTAATTGAAAACATAAAAAATCAGTCCTTGCCGCTAACTGCTTTTCAACTTGCATTCGGCGGTATTTGTATTCATTTACAGCTTCTGCCGATAATAATTAAAGTTAAATTAAATTATTTAAAATTTTTATGTTTTAGGCTTATTCACGGCGGTATGGCATATTTGATTTGTAAATTGTTATTACTTGCATTTCCCGTTCAAGAAGCCGTTTTTTCAAATTATTCTGAAAGCATTTATGAAATTTCGTCCGTTAATTTTACATTTTCCGTGCTGATGATTTTAGGATGCATAGTTTTAATATTCCAAACCAAAAACAAAATGGCATAAAAAATTCCCCAACGGTATACCGCCGGGGATATTATTTATTTAATTAAACGTTAATTTCAACATCAATTCCCAACAAATCTTTGTTTTCATCCAAAATAGGTTTAACTGTTTCGTTAAGAAAGTCTGTTGTTTGTTCAGGCGCTCTGCCAACAAAATTTTCAGGCTTCATAATTGCAAGAATTTCTTCCTTTGTCATCATAAACGCGGGGTCGTTTGCAATTCTGTCTACCAAATCATTTTTACCGCCCTCAACCTTAACAACTGCGCCGGCAGCCATTGAATGAACACGGATTTTTTCATGAAGCTCCTGCCTGTCGCCGCCTTTTTTAACGGCATCCATCATAATATTTTCGGTTGCCATAAACGGAAGTTCGCTCATAAGACGTGCTTCAATAACTTTAGGATAAACAACAAGTCCGCTTGTTACATTAATGTACAAATCAAGAATACCGTCTGTAGCCAAAAATGCTTCTGCCACTGAAACACGCTTGTTTGCACTGTCATCAAGAGTTCTTTCAAACCATTGAGCAGACGCAGTCCATGCCGGATTTAACGCATCTATCATAACATAGCGGGAAAGAGATGCAATTCTTTCGCTTCTCATAGGATTACGCTTATATGCCATAGCAGAAGAACCGATTTGATTTTTTTCAAAAGGTTCTTCAATTTCTTTAAGATTTTGAAGAAGCCTTAAATCGTTTGAAAATTTACAGCAGGATTGAGCAATAAGAGCAAGGCAATTACAAACAATAGTATCCAATTTTCTTGCATAAGTTTGTCCGCTAACCGGAAAACAAGCCTTAAAGCCCATTTTTTCGGCAATTTTTCTGTCTAACTCTTTGCATTTTTCATGGTCGCCGTTGAAAAGTTCAAGAAACGATGCCTGTGTGCCTGTTGTGCCTTTTGAGCCTAAAAGCATAAGCGTGTCTAACACGTGGCAAATCTCGTTATAATCCATAACGAGGTCCATAAGCCAAAGTGTGGCACGTTTACCTACAGTTGTAGGCTGTGCTGGTTGAAAATGAGTAAAACCGAGGCAAGGCATATTTTTATATTCATCTGCAAACTTTGCAACAGATGCAATGGCATTAACAAGCTTTTTCTTTATTAAAAGCAATGCCTCTCGCATAGTAATTACATCAGTATTATCGCCAACATAACAGCTTGTTGCCCCCAAATGAATAATCGGTTTTGCGTGAGGACACTGTTCGCCGTAAGCATGAACATGGCTCATAACATCGTGGCGAAACTTTTTTTCATATTCCCTTGCAACATCGTAATTAATATCGTCCTGATGTGCTTTTAATTCGTCTATTTGTTCCTGTGTAACATTAAGGCCCAATTCATGCTCTGCCTCGGCAAGTGCAATCCACAATTTTCTCCAAGTTTTAAACTTAAAATCAGGAGAGTAAATATATTGCATTTCCTTGCTTGCATAACGGGCATTAAAAGGTGAATTATAAGTATCGTTTGCCATTATTTATCAAGCCCCGTTCTTTTCATCATTTCAGCATATGCATCTTCAACTCCGCCTAAATCACGACGGAAGCGGTCTTTATCAAGTTTTTCATGTGTTTTAATATCCCAAAAACGGCAAGTATCCGGGCTGATTTCGTCTGCAAGAACAATTTCGCCCTTTGAAGTTTTACCGAATTCAAGTTTAAAGTCTATAAGTTCAACGCCGATTGATGCAAAATATTCTTTAAGAACGTCATTAATTTTAAATGCCATATCTTTAATTGTATCTACATCTTCTCTTGTGGCAAAGCCGCATGAAATAGCGTGATATTCTGAAATAAGCGGATCGTCAAGTTCATCACATTTATATGAAAATTCAATAGAAGGAGCAACAAAATCCATACCCTCTTCAAGACCTAATCTTTTACAAATTGAGCCTGCCGCACGGTTGCGGATAATAACCTCAAGAGGAACGATTGTAACCTTTTTAACTGCTGTTTCACGGTCTGAAAGTTCTTTAACAAAATGAGTAGGAATGCCCTTTGCTTCAAGAATTTGCATTAAATAGTTAGACATTTTGTTGTTAACAACGCCCTTGCCTGCTATTGTGCCTTTCTTTTTGCCGTTAAATGCAGTTGCATCGTCTTTATAATCAACAATAACTACATCCGGGTCATCTGTTGCATAAACTTTTTTTGCTTTGCCTTCATATAATTGTTCTGTTTTAACCATTTTAAAAATCCTCCGCTTTTTTAAAATTTAAAATTTATTTACCGTAAACAGTTTTAATTCTTTCAACTGCTTCAATGGTCTTTTCATAATTGCCGAAAGCTGTTAAACGCAAATAGCCTTCGCCGCTGGGTCCGAATCCCGAACCCGGTGTACCTACAACCTGACACTTATCAAGCAAATCGTCAAAAAATTCCCAAGATGTCATTCCTTCCGGAACCGTAAGCCAAACATAAGGTGAATTAACGGCACCGTAGCATTTAAATCCTGCCTCTGTTAATCCATCAAAAATAACCTTTGCGTTTCTTTGATAATATGCAAGAATTTCTTTTGTTTGCTTTTTGCCTTCTTCACTGTAAACAGCCTCTGCAGCACGCTGAGTAATATAACTTACGCCATTGAATTTTGTTGCCTGACGGCGTGCCCAAAGAGGATTCAAACTAACACCGCCGAACTCACATGCCTTAGGAACAACTGTATAGCCGCAACGCATGCCTGTAAAACCGGCTGTTTTTGAAAACGAACGAAGCTCGATTGCACATTTTTCCGCACCCGGAATTTCATAAATTGATTTAGGCGAATCGTCTGTTACAAATGCTTCATAAGCAGAGTCGAAAAGAATAAGTGAATTGTGCTCAAGAGCATAATCAACCCAAGCCTGAAGCTGTTCTTTTGTTGCAGTCATACCCGTCGGATTATTTGGGAAGCAAAGGTAAATAACATCTGCAACCTCATCCTTGGGAATTTCAGGCATAAAATTATTTTCTGCCGTACATGGCATATAAATAATGTTTTCATAAAGTCCGTTTTCGCCCTTATCGCCGCTTCTGCCTGCCATAATATTTGTGTCAAGATAAACAGGATAAACCGGGTCGCAAATTGCAACTTTATTGTCTACGCTGAAAATATCGCCGATATTTCCGCAATCGGATTTTGCACCGTCGGAAAGGAAAATTTCATCCTTGGCAATATTAATTCCCCTGTCGGCATAATCGTTTTTCTGAATTGCTTCAAGAATAAAATCATAACCGTATTCAGGCGGATAGCCACGGAACGTGCTTTCGCTTGCCATTTCATCAACAGCCTTATGCATTGCTTCAATAACAACGGGAGCAAGAGGCTTTGTTACATCACCGATAGAAAGGCGAATAACCTCTTTATCAGGGTGTGCTGCCTGATATTCCCTTTGCTTTTTTGCAACTGTTGAAAACAAATAGGAACTTTCGATTTTTAAAAAGTTTTCATTAATTTTCATTATGTTAATCCTCCAAATTTTCTACATCCGCTTCGCCGGTGAAAGCATATTCAGCCGGTCCTGTCATAAACACACTGTCGCCGTCTTTGCCGCTCCAGTGAATTTTTAAATCGCCGCCCAACAAATGAACGGTTACATCATTATCGGCAAAGCCGTTTAATATTGCGGCAACAGCTGTTGCGCATGCGCCGGTGCCGCAGGCAAGTGTTTCTCCTGCTCCACGCTCGTAAACACGCATTTCAATATTATTTCTGTCTATAACTTTGGCAAATTCAGCATTTACCCTATCAGGAAAAACAGCTGTGTTTTGTTCAAAAAGTTTACCGTAATAATTTAAATTAAAATCCGCCGGGTGTTCATCTATAAACATAACCGCATGGGGATTGCCCATGGAAACACATGTCATTTTAAAATCCCTGCCACCCTGATTAATACTTTTGCCTATAACCCTGTTTTCATTTACAGAAACGGGAATTGACGCCGAATCAAAAACAGGACTGCCCATATCAACCTTAGCGGAAACTGCCTTGCCGTTTTTCACATCAACATCAATATATTTTACAGCGCCCATAGATTCAACGGTAAAACTTGTTTTATCTGTATATCCGTTATCGAAAACATATTTTGCAACACATCTTATGCCGTTGCCGCACATTGCTCCACGGCTGCCGTCTGCATTATACATTTCCATTTCAAAATCGGCAGTCTTGCCTTTTTTTATAAGAATTAAGCCGTCGGAACCAACGCCGAAATGCCTGTCTGAAAGTTTAACTGCAACGGCGGACGGATTTTTAACCGTTTCTTTAAAACAATCAACATAAATATAATCGTTTCCGCAACCATGCATTTTCGTAAATTTCATAATAATATCAACCTTTGTAAAAGACTGTTAATCTATGCAAACTCATCAAGAATATCCATTGCCACGGCAACGATTTTTTTACCTGTTTGCATACTTTGATTTTGCAAAAATTTATGTGCTTGTGATTCATTAAAACCTTTAACTGCCATTAAAGCCTGCTTTGCCTTTGAAATATAATCGCCGTCATCATCACTTCTTTTAGTAAAACTGCTGGTGCTGGCGGCAAGAACGCCGATAGTTTGAATAAACAAATCCTTTTCCATGGGAAGGGGCAGTGTAATCATATTACCCATGTATTGTTCCGAACCATTTTTTGAAAGCGCAACCACATCAAAATCCACAGGCAAGCTTTCGCTGAGTTCCGTAGCCGACATATCACGCATTAAGAATGGGCAAACAATAACGCCGCGCCGTTTTTGATATGCAATTTCAAGAGCAGATGCACCCAAAGCACAAATGTGAGATACATGAAAACCGCTTTTTTCAACCAGATTTGCTATTGCCACAGCTGTTTCTTTAACAGGATAAACAACAACAATATCTTTCATATTTCCCACCTCTCCGTAAATCAAAGATATTATACCATATATATACATATTCAATCAATAGTTAAATATCCATAAAATTAAGTTTTAACACGCCGTTCTGTTCAACAATATTACACAAATTATTGTGCAATATTTCGACAAAATGCACAATAATTCATAATTTGCAAAAAAATCTTGTAACAAAATAGACAAAAACCCCTTGCATAATGATAAATAAGATGATACAATCATTTTGAGTATAAATACCAACCGGCATTTTGCCTGAAAAAGGAGATGATGTTTGTGAATAAATTAAAAGAAGAATACCAATTTCCCATATACCTTTTTAACAAAGGTGAAAATTACAGGGCATATGAGTTTTTCGGCGTTCATAGACTTAAAAAGGACACGTTTGTTTTTCGTGTTTGGGCACCCCATGCAAAAGCCGTTTACGTTATAGGCGATTTTAACGAATGGAGCGCAAACGCTAACCCCATGAGCCTTATTTCCGAAGGAATTTGGGAGGCTGAAATAAGCGGAGTCAATATTTACGACTGCTATAAATATTCAATTCACACAGCAAGCGGTAAGATTTGCGACAAAGCAGACCCTTACAGTTTTCATTGCGAAACAAGACCGGGTACGGCAAGCAAAGTTTACGAGCTTAAAGACTATAAATGGAGCGACGAAAAGTGGCAAACAGAATGCAGCCGTTCCAATATTTTGGAAAAACCCGTAAACATTTATGAAATTCACTTTGGTTCTTGGAAGCAACATAAAAACGGCGAATTTCTTTCATACAGGGAAATGGCGAAAGAGCTTGTGCCATATGTTAAAAAAATGGGCTACACCCACATTGAAATGATGCCGATTATGGAATACCCGTTTGACGGCTCGTGGGGATACCAAGTAACCGGTTATTTTGCCCCAACATCACGTTACGGAATACCGGAAGATTTAATGTATTTTGTAGACACCTGCCACAAAGCGGGAATAGGCGTTATTTTGGACTGGGTACCTGCTCATTTCCCGAAAGACGCATACGGTCTTTATGAATTTGACGGCGAACCTCTTTATGAATACACCGATATGAGTAAAGGTGAACATAAAGAATGGGGCACGCGTGTTTTTGACTACAGCAAAAACCAAGTTAAAAGCTTTTTAATTTCATCTGCAATGTATTGGGCAGACAAATATCATTTTGACGGTTTGCGTGTTGACGCCGTTGCGTCAATGCTTTATCTTGATTACGGCAGAAAAGACGGCGAATGGCACCCTAACGCAAAGGGCGGCAACGAAAATTTGGAAGCCGTTGAATTTTTAAAACAATTAAACACCGCCATGTTTAAAGAACATCCGTCAATTATGATGATTGCCGAGGAATCAACTGCATGGCCTATGATAACAATGCCGCCGGATATGGGCGGATTGGGATTCAACTTTAAATGGAATATGGGTTGGATGAACGACATGCTTCGCTACACATCCATGGACCCGTTATTCAGAAAAGGCAACCACAACTGCATAACATTCAGTTTTTTCTACGCATTTTCCGAAAATTTCATTTTACCTATAAGCCATGACGAAGTTGTTCACGGAAAGGCAAGTTTACTTAACAAAATGCCCGGCGAATATGACGCTAAATTTGAAGGGATGAGGCTGTTTTTAACATATATGACGGCACATCCGGGCAAAAAATTATTATTTATGGGTCAAGAATTCGGTCAGTTCAAAGAATGGGCATACAAAGAAGGTCTTGACTGGTTGCTTTTGGATTACGAAAAGCACAAAAAACTTTTGGAATTTACAAAAGAACTTAATCATTTTTATAAAGACCACCCACAACTGTGGGAAATTGATTACGGCTGGGAAGGCTTCAGTTGGATTTCCAGCGATGACAGTGCAAATTCAACCATTGCTTTTCGCAGAATGGATAAACAGGGCAAAGAAATTATAGGCATTTTCAACTTTACACCAAATGCCCACGAAAGTTACCGTATAGGTGTTCCGGAGGCGGGAACATATAAAGTTGTTTTTGACAGCAACCTGAAAAAATACGGCGGCACAAAACCACGACTTTCCGGCACTTACAAAACAACTAAAAAGCCTATGCACGGTTTTGACCAAAGCATAGACATTAATTTAGGCGGTCTTAACGCCGTTTATTTAGAAAAAACAAAATAACAGGGGGATTTATTAATGGCACACAAATCAAATGTTGTTGCAATGCTTTTGGCAGGCGGTCAGGGAAGCCGTTTAGGCGTTTTAACAAAAAACATTGCTAAACCTGCTGTTCCCTACGGCGGAAATTACCGAATTATAGATTTTCCGCTTTCAAACTGCGTTAACAGCGGCATTTATACAGTTGGCGTTTTAACACAATATCAACCCCTTGAGCTTAACGATTACCTCGGCAACGGTCAGCCTTGGGATTTAGACAGGCAAAACGGCGGCGTTCACATTCTTTCGCCGTATGAAGCAATAGGCGGTGCCGAATGGTATAAAGGAACGGCTAACGCAATTTACCAAAACATTAACTTTATTGAAAAATATGACCCGGAATACGTTGTAATTCTTTCCGGCGACCATATTTATAAAATGAATTATGCCAAAATGATTGATTTCCACAAAAAGAACAATGCAGACTGCACTATTGCGGTTTTGGAAGTTCCGTGGGAAGAAGCATCACGCTTTGGAATTTTGGCTACAGACGAAAATAACAAAATTTACGAATTTGCGGAAAAGCCGGCAGAACCTAAATCAAACAAGGCTTCCATGGGCGTTTATGTTTTCAGCTGGGACAAGTTAAAGAAATACCTTATTGAAGACGAAAATACGGAAGGCTCGGCAAACGACTTCGGCAAAAACATTATTCCGTCAATGCTTAATGCAGGCGAAAGAATGTTTGCGTTTCCGTTTAGCGGATATTGGAAAGACGTTGGAACTATTGATTCTCTTTGGGAAGCAAATCTTGACATCATAAATCCAAATGTTGACCTTGATTTAAGCGATAAAAGCTGGAGAATTTACAGCAGAAACCCAATGAGTCCGCCCCATTACATAGGCAAAGACGCAGTTGTTGAAAATTCATCTATTTCAGAAGGCTGCGAAATTGAAGGCAACGTTGATTACAGCGTTATTTCAAGCGATGTTAAAATTGAGAAAGACGCCGACATAAGATACAGCGTAATTATGCCGGGTGCAAAAATCAAATCCGGTGCAAAAGTTTACTATTCAATAGTTGCGGAAGATGCTGTTATTGAAGAAAACGCACAAATAGGCGTTATTCCCGAAGAACTTGAAAATCCCGAAGATTGGGGCATTGCCGTAATCGGTGCGGGAGCAAAAATTACAAAGGGCAAAAAAGTTGACCCCGGTGTTATGATAAAATCCGGAGAGGAGGTATAAGTTTATGAACGGAAAAAATGTTTTAGGTATGATTTTTGCAAACCTTCACGAAAGCGCACTTGACAGCTTGACGGCAATGAGAACAATGGGTTCCGTGCCTTTCTGTTCAAGATACAGACTTATTGACTTTCCTCTTTCAAACATGGTAGAAAGCGGAGTTTCAAAAATCGGCGTTATTACAAATGCCAACTTCCAATCATTAATGGACCATGTAGGCACAGGCAAGCCCTGGGATTTAAGCAGAAAAAATGACGGACTTTTCATTTTGCCGCCTTTCAACGTAGGCAGTGCCACAATGTGGGGTAACAGAATTGATGCCATTTACGGCAACAAAGGATTTTTAGAGCACAGCAATCAGGAATATGTAGTAATGAGCGACTGCAACAGCGTTTTATCTCTTGATTACGATGCACTTTTTGAAGCCCATGAAAAAACCGAAGCAGATATTACAATCGTTGGCGTTAATGACACAATGCCTGAAAAAATTAAATCTGTTCTTTGCTTTGACAAAGTTGAGGCAGACGGCAGAATTACCGCAATGAGCATTGACAAAGAAACAGACGGAAAAGTATTTCGCAGCGTAAATGTTGTTATTATGAAAAAGTATTTACTTGAATCTCTTATAACAACAGCACACTCAAAAAACGAAGTTTCTTTCCAAAAAAATATTTTAATGGCAAACGTTAACAACCTTAAAATTTATGCTTTTGACGCTACCGACAGTTTTGTTGGCACAATTTCTTCCATAAAAGCATATTTTGATGTTTCAATGAAATTGCTTGAAAAAGAAAACAGAGAAAAACTTTTTGGCAGTTCACCTATTTACACAAAAGAGCGTGATGATATGCCGTCTCTTTACGGTCCTGAATCAAAATGCACAAATTCACTTGCGGCAGACGGATGCATTATTGACGGAACAGTTGAAAATTCAATCATTTTCAAAGGTGCAAAAATAGGCAAAGGTGCAGTTGTTAAAAACTGTATTCTTATGCAGGACGCCGTTGTCGGCGAAGGTGCAAAATTAAGTTGGGTTATTTCGGATAAAGACGTTTCTATTAAAAACGGTGTTGAACTTTCGGGTGCGCCTTCATTCCCTGTAACCTTAACAAAAGGAACAAGAATTTAACGGAGGCTCAAAAATGAAAGTTTTATATGTTGCGTCCGAGGCTAACCCTTGGATGGCGTCAGGCGGTTTAGGCGATGTTGCAGGTTCATTACCCATTGCACTTCGCAAACGCCTTATAGGATGCAGAGTTGTTATGCCTCTTTATGATTCCATTAAACAGGAATATAAAGACAAAATGACATTTGTTACATCTATTTCCGTACCGGTAAGCTGGAGAAGACAATACTGCGGAATTTTTGAAGCAAAATTAAACGGTGTTGTATTTTATTTTCTTGATAATCAATACTATTTTAAACGAGACGGAATTTACGGTCATTATGATGATGCCGAAAGATTTGCGTTTTTTGCAAGAGCAGCCATTGAAATTATTCCGGCAATCGGTTGGAAACCGGACATTATTCATTGCAATGACTGGCAATCCGCATTAACGCCGCTTTATTACAGTTGCTACTATGCAAACCAAATGGGATTTGAAAACATTAAAACTGTTTTTACAATTCACAACATTCAATACCAAGGCAAATACGGCAACGAATTGTTGGAAGATGTTTTGGGCATTGCGCCGGAATATTACAATTTAATTCAATATGACGGAATAGTTAACTTTTTAAAAGCAGGAATTGAATGCGCAAATAAAGTTACAACCGTTTCGCCAACATATGCAAAAGAAATTTTAGACCCTTGGTATTCCCATGGACTTGACCAAATATTAAATCAACGCTCTTGGAAATTATGCGGCATCTTAAACGGAATAGATACGGACAGCTACAACCCGGAAACAGACCCTGCGCTTTGGAAAAACTATAACGCAGAAGACTTTTCCGCAAAAGCCGTTAACAAAGAAGAATTGCAAAAAACAATGGGTCTTGCAGTAAGACCTGATGTTCCCCTTGTCGGAATTGTTACAAGGCTTGTAGGTCATAAAGGCGTTGACCTTATGAAAGAAGTGCTTGAAAAGAGCCTTTGGGAACGTGATATTCAATATGTTGTTTTAGGTTCCGGCGAATGGCAATATGAAAGCTATTTCCGTGAATTGCATGATAAATATCCGGATAAAGTAGGTCTTCGCCTTGGATTTGTTCCTGATTTGGCAAGAAAAATTTATGCCGGCAGTGATTTGTTCCTTATGCCAAGTAAAAGTGAACCCTGCGGACTTTCACAAATGGTTGCTTTACGCTACGGCACAGTACCTATTGTTCGTGAAACAGGCGGACTTAAAGATTCCATTACCGACAGCGGCGACGGAAAAGGCAACGGATTTACATTTAAAACATATGATGCATATGACATGCTTGGTGCAATTTACAGAGCTGTTGACGCATACAATAACAAAGATTATTGGAAAACGCTTGTGGAAAGAGCACTTAACTGTGATATGAGTTGGGGCAAATCCGCAAACGAATACATTAAAATGTATAAATCACTGTTAAAATAATGAAAAAGAGGTATCGGCAATTAAGTCCGATACCTCTTTTTTTATAAAAATTATTCTTCCGGTTTTTTCATTGTAAGGGAAATTCGTTTTTTATTAACATCAACGGAAAGAACCCAAACCGTTACAATTTCACCCACTTTTAATACATCTGAAGGATGCTTAATATACCTGTTTGTAATTTGAGAAATATGAACAAGACCGTCTTGATGAACACCAATGTCAACAAAAGCACCAAAATCAATAACATTTCTTACAGTGCCTTTAAGTTCCATACCCGGCTTTAAGTCTTCCATACCCATAACATCTGTACGCAAAAGGGGCTTTGGCAACTCATCTCTTGGGTCTCTGCCCGGTTTACTGATTTCATTAACAATATCTTTTAAAGTAGGTTCGCCTATTTCAAGTTTTGCCGCAAGAGCGGAAGTGCCCATTGTTTCAACAGTTTCTGCAATGCCTTGAATTTTACCGCTGCGAACATCATCATCCGTTAAATTACAAATTTTAAGTAATTTTTCCGCAGCGTCATATGATTCGGGGTGAACAGCCGTGTTATCAAGCACATTTTTACCGTCGGATATTCTTAAAAATCCTGCGCATTGTTCATATGCTTTCGGTCCTAATTTAGCAACTTTTTTAAGTTCTGCCCTTGATTTAAAACTGCCGTTTTCTTCTCTGTAAGCGGCAATATTTTTTGCAATGGCAGAAGAAACACCTGCCACACGAAGCAACAAAGACGGAGATGCGGTGTTTAAATCCACACCTACTGAGTTAACACAATCCTCTACTACACCGTCCAAAGCGGCGGCAAGTTCTTTTTTAGGCATATCATGCTGATATTGACCCACGCCGATTGCCTGCGGGTCAATTTTTACAAGCTCGGCAAGAGGGTCTTGCAATCGCCTTGCAATAGAAACAGCAGAACGAAGAGAAACGTCAAACTGCGGAAATTCCTCTGCCGCAAGTTTTGAAGCGGAATAAACGGATGCACCTGCTTCGCTGACAACCATATAGGTAATGCCGCAATCAAGCTCTTTTATAACCTCTGCGGCAAAAACCTCTGTTTCGTGAGATGCAGTGCCGTTTCCGATTGCAAACATTTTAACATTATATTTTTTTACAAAATTTTTAATGGTTTTTTTAGCCTCTTCAATTTTACTGTGAGGAGGTGTGCAATAAATAACTCCTGTGTCAAGAACCTTGCCGGTTTCGTCCACAACAGCCACTTTACATCCTGTTCTGTAACCCGGGTCAAGACCAATTGTAACTTTGCCTTTAACAGGAGGCTGCATTAAAAGCTCTGCCGTATTTTTTGCAAAAACCTTAATTGAATCTTCTGCCGCTCTGTCTGTAAGCTCATTTCTTATTTCACGCTCAACGGCAGGAAAAATAAGCCTTGTATATGCATCTTCAACTGCTTCAAAAACAATATCTGCACACTTATTGTCGCCCTTTATATGAAGCCCTTTAAGCACGCTTATACCGCTTGCCTTGTCAACATCAAGAGAAACTTTTAAAAAGCCTTCTTTCTCTCCCCTGTTAATTGCCAAAATTCTGTGATTGGCTATTTTTGAAACAGGCTCTGTATACTCTTTATAATTTTCATAAACACCTAAATCGTCTTTTGCACCCACTACAGTAATATTACCGTGGGCTTTGCAAACATAACGAAGTTGCTTTCTGCCCGTTGCGTCGTCTGAAACTGTTTCGGCAATAATATCTCTGGCGCCGTTAACAGCGTCTTCAACCGTTTCAACCTCTTCGTTTAAATAATTTTCTGCCTCTTTAAACGGGTCTACGCCGTCTTGTTGCTTATAAATTATATCGGCAAGAGGTTCAAGCCCTTTGGCTTTTGCAACAGAAGCACGCGTTTTTCTTTTTGGTCTGAACGGACGGTAAATATCTTCAATTTCCGTTAACGTTTTTGCGTTTTCAATAGCAAGGGCAATTTCATCAGTCATTTTTTCCTGTTCTGTTATAGATGCCCTGACTTTTTCTTTTTGCTCTTCAAGAGAACGCAAATACTCAAGCCTTTCATATATTTCCCTAAGCACTTGGTCATCAAGAGAACCTGTTGCCTCTTTTCTGTATCTGGCAATAAAAGGAATTGTATTGCCGTCATCAATAAGTTTAACGGTATTTTCCGTTTGCCAAGGTTTTAATTTAAACTCGGCGGTAATAGTTTCAAGAATATTCATATTTTTTCCTGTTTCTTAGCTCTAAAGCCATTTTTTCTTTTTAAAAATAAATGTTAAAATTGCCACAACGGCTACCGAAAGTAAAATTACAAAAAGATAACCGTACTTCCAGCTGAGTTCCGGCATATTTTTAAAATTCATTCCGTACCAGCCTACTATAAGGGTTAACGGAAAGAAAATAGTTGTAATAAGTGTAAAAACCTGCATTGTGTGGTTTAATTTTAAATCAAGATATGAAGAATAAGCGTCCTGCAAATGATTTACGGAATCACGAAGCATATCAATATCTTCACGAAGGCGCTTTACCTTATCTGTAAAATTAGAAAGATAACGCAAATCTTTTTCCTCAAAAACTTCATTTTCGTTATCTTCCAACGCCTCGCCTATATCAATAAGCTGTTCATACCCATTTCTTAAAATTAACAGCTCTTTTTTAATTTGAAGCAACATTAAATTGAAATTTTCCGACGCTTTGTCTTTCAAAACAAGTTCTTCAAGCCTTGCAATTTCAAATTCCGTATTTTCTATAACACGGTTATCCTGGCTGACAAGATTGTCCAAAAAAGCATAAGCAAGCTTTTCCGTAGTAATATTAATGCAGGAATATTTTTTTAAAGAATCAAAAAATTTGTTTCTTATAGAACCGTCTTCATCTGCAATATCAACAACCACAAGCAAATGTTTTTTTATATACAGCCCAACGCAGTCCTTTTTGCCCTCAACATTTTCCGCGTTTATTAATTTTAATGTGGCAAAACTGTAATCATCATACACTTCTACATTAGACCTTAAACTGTTGCCTGCGCTTTTGCAAGCGTCAACCGTTGAACGGGCAAATCCGAATTTATCATAAACTTTTTCAAGTTCGCCCAATGTAACGTAACCGGCAACAACATTGTTTGACGGAATATCGTCTATTTCAACGCTTTCAACATCATCGCAAAACTGATAAAACATTAAACCACCCCAATGGTTTTATTATAATCCGCTTCTTCTTATTTTAGAAATAATAAGCACAAATATACTCCAAACCGCTTGAAAAACAACAATATTTAAAGCATTTATTTGGCTCATTCCATTCATAAATCCAAGCAAAGCAACCACACCAAAGCCGATTGCGCTTCCAAATGAAATTAAAACAGAAAGCAAGCTTTCAACCGCAACAAGAGTTTCACAACCACGCACGCCTGATATAAATCCGAGTGCCGTACCGTTGTGAACAGTGTATGCCGGACTTTTTTCAACAACCGTTTGGCTGTATTTTTCAAAAATTCTGGCATTTGAAGATGCCATAACCCTGATGAAACCTTCCGGCAAGTCAAAAATTTCCATAATGCTTTCTTCATTTATGTATGGGTCGCAACTTTTAAGCAAAATTGTTATTCCGCTTTTTTCTAACTTTTTAAGGCTTTTTTTAACTGCATTATCTGCCGAATAACTTACAACAAACATAGCCGCTATTTTGCCTGCCACAGCCAAATAAAGTGCTTTTCTGCCCTTTCGTGTGTACTTATGCTCAAACTCTTCTTTAGGCACTGCTACGCCGTGGCGAATCAGCAAATCCCTTGTGCCGACAAGAATTTTCTTTTGATAAATCCAAGCAGAAGTACCCATTTTATCCTCATAAATAATGCCCTCGGCATCAGGCAAAATAGACTGCTTGCCCACAATTACATCATCAAAAACATTGGCAAGAGGACTTTTTGTTTTAATAATTACGGCAGCGGTTTGCAAAATAGCGTCATCTATTTTTGTGCCGTTAAATGTTTTTATTCCGTGCAAGTCGCATGAGCGTGCGCCGAATAAATCTGACGCTTCCATAACAAGAGCATTTGAATTGTGAGTTACATGTGCGCCCTCATAACCGCAAACCATAGCACCGTTTTTTTCAACAGCCCTTGAAACGCCGCACAATGCCGCATTTGTGGCAAACAAAGAAATTACCGGGCAGGAAATTATAATACCTGCCGTGAGAACGTTAAAAGCATAATACCAATCTTTCTGCAAAACGCCCAAAACAACAAATAAAACAAGGTTTAAACCAAGCATTAACGGTGCTAAAATTTTTGCCGTTTTATCCGCAGGTTCATCTGCAAAAGAAATTTCCATAAAGCTTGTGGGAAAATCTGTTTTAACGCTGAATTTAAGCAACGGCTCGCCAACAAGAAGATTTCTTGAAATAATAGCCGCATCTACTTCGTTAACAATTTCTTCAACTGTGTATTTATCCTTACCGTCGGTTAAAAATTCAAAGTTTTCAATAACCCTGGTCATCATTATACATTTACCCAGAGTGCTTAAAATAAGCGCAAATGCAGCCGCAGACGGAAACAAAGCACCCCCGTCCAATTCCAAATCGGGAATGAACATCAACGCAAAAGTGTGCCCCAATGCCAGCAAAGCCGAAACGGCAACTGGGAAATCACTTTTTAGCCCGTGGCGAAAATTAAAACCTTGAATAACATTGTTTATATTTACGCCGATTATTATTCCGTAAATTATAATAACTGCCGTATAATAAACAAACGAAGAAGACAAAAAGCCGGGTAAATACGGCGAATCCTGACCGATTGTTAAAAGCAAAAGCAATATCCCAAGCACAATAGATACAGCGGATTTAATTCTTAACGACTTTCTTTTTTTAACAAGCTTTGCAAGTGCTTCCGCTTTTTCGTTTTCATTTTTATAATCGCCTTTAAAAATTCGTTTTGCCTCGCTTTTTTTATCTGCTTCAACTTCTTCGGTGGCAAAAAGACGAAATTTATTTACTTTTTCTTCACGGCGTTGTTTTAAAAGTTTTTCCGCAACTTCTTCATCAATTTCGGGAACTTCATCAACACCGTCGTCAAATCCGCTCATTTTAATTTGAGCCGAGCTGTCATAATCATTTTCATCAGCCGCTTCGTCTCCTGCTGATTTAGACGGCTCTCCTCCAAGCATAATTCTTGTTTTTTCCAGTTCTTCAACAGCAAGAATTGTTGGAATTTCCTGCAAATCGGATGTTTTGTCAAACCTTGATTTGCTTTTTATGGTAGCTGCCTTTTCAATAATTTTCGGCGGCTGAGTGCCGTATTCATCATCTGCCGAATTACTTTTAAAGAATCTTTTTTTTGACCTGTCCGCTTTCGGAACAACCGTTGTTTTATCACTGATTTTAGGCGCAACGGCAGTTTTATCGCTGACTTTTGACACAACCGCTGTTTTTTCGCCCGGTTCAACTATTTTAGGTGCAACAGCCGTTTTATCGCTGACAGTTGAATTTGAATCAAAATCATTTTTCTGTTTTATATCAGGCACTATGACAGTTTTATCGTTTACACCGCTTTGCTTTGCGCTTTCAGGCGTAAATGTTTTAACATCTTCATCTAAATCAATAGGTTCGTCAACATTTTTTATTTCTTCAATGGTTTCCTTTGATTTACGCTCGATTTTGTTTAAAACCTCTTCAGCCTCTTTTAATATTTCATCAATAGATAAATCTTTACTGCTCATTTTTCATCACTCTTTAATGTTTCTTTGCCTTGCAATTTCATACATTATAACACCGGCGGCAACCGATGCATTAAGACTGTTTACCTTGCCGTACATAGGCAAGCTAACCGTAACGTCGCAATGCTCTTTAACGAGTCTGGAAACGCCGTTACCCTCACTGCCCACAACAAGCGCCGCACCGCCTGAAAAATCTGTTTTACACCAAGGCTGACCGTCCATATCGGCACAATAAACCCAAATATTTTCTTTTTTTAATTTTTCAATAGTGCTGTTTAAATTTGAAACACGTGCAACCTTTACATATTCCAAAGCGCCGCACGAAGTTTTTGCAACAATAAAATTAAGACCCACATTACGCCTTTTGGGAATTATGATACCGTGAACGCCGCAAGCCTCGGCAGTCCTTATAATAGCGCCTAAATTATGACTGTCTTCTATTTCATCACAAATAATAATAAACGGCGGTTCATTTTTACTTTTTGCAAATTCTAAAATTTCTTCCACACTGCTGTATTCATGAGCGGGCACATTTGCAACAACACCCTGATGATTTGCACCGCCGCACATAAAATCAAGTTTTTTTCGGTCTGCGTTTTTTACAACAATGCCCTTTTCTCTTGCCATTGCAATAATTTTAAGAACAGAACCCTCGGGTTCGCCCTTTGCAATGATTATATTTTCAACCTCTCTGCCGCTTTTAAGAAGTTCGGCAACGGCATTTCTGCCTATTACAAGATTATCGTTTGTTCTTTCATCCTTTGGCATATTTAGTATCCTCAATCATTATTTTATAATAATTATAACATTATATAGAAGCATTATCAACAGTATAAACAATCATTTAACAGTTAAATATTTCCTTTAAAAATCTCACTCTGTCCAAAATGGCTTTTTCTGTGATTTTACTGTTAAGTGCCATTTCAAAGCCGTGCACCGTACCCTTTGTTTCACAAAGTTCAACATCATTTCCTGCATTTTTTATTGCATTGGCATATTCAACGCCTTCATCATGCAAGCAGTCATACTCTGCCGTTTGAATATATGTTTTCGGCAGATTTTTAAAATTATTCTCAAGTGCAGGCGAATAATAAGTCTTTTCATTTTCCTGCATATTTTGCGGCTTGTAAAGTTGCCACATTTTTGCATTTAATTTACTGTTCCAAACAGGTGTGTCGGAATAATTTTTCATAGATTTTGACGACATTCTGCTGTCCAACACCGGATAAACAAGCATTTGTCCGCAAAGGTTAACAAGCTTTTCATCTCTTGTTTTCAACACCGTGGCTGCCGCAAGGCAACCGCCTGCACTGTCTCCGGCAACGGCAATTTTTTCCGGTATTACTCTTATTGCGGAAGAATTTTTAACAGCCCATTTTAATGTGTTATAGCAATCGTTAAATATTTCGGGAAATCTGTTGCCGGGCGTATTTCTGTAATCAGCAACAAGTACCCTGCATTTTGCCAAAACGCAATAATCCTTAACAAGTTTATAATGATAAGGTGCCGCCTTATAAATAAATCCGCCGCCGTGATAATAAACAAGCAACGGCAAATTACCGTTGCTGTTTTTTGGCGAATAAAGCAAGCATTTGATTTTTTTATTTTCAGATGTGATTTTAAATTTTAAAACGTCAACTCTGCTGTTTGAATGTTCTGCGTCAATTAAAACACCAAGCACCTTTTCGGCAATAGGGGCAAACTCTTTTACAACAGGAAAAGTAAGAAGCTTTAATTTTTTAAAATCACTGTTTATTGCATATTTCATACTTGCACCTTTCAAATTTTACAATCTTACGGGTATATTTTTACCGTTTAAATATTTTTTCAGTTCAGGAATAGGCAATTCATTAAAGTGGAATAAACTTGCAGCCAAAACAGCGTCTGCCTTACCTGCCGTAAACGCATCGTAAAAATGCTCTGCTTTACCTGCGCCGCCGGAAGCGATTACGGGAATGCCCACACTTTCACTGACGGCTTTTGTCAGTTCAATATCATAACCGTTTTTTTGACCGTCGCAATCCATAGAGGTAAGCAAAATTTCACCGGCACCGCGTTTTTCAGCCTCAACAGCCCACTTTACGGCGTCAATTCCCGTAGGAATTCTGCCTCCGTTCAAATAAACCTCCCAGCTGTTTTCACCGTTTTTCTTTGCGTCCACAGCACAAACAACACACTGACTGCCGAATTTATAAGCCGCATCGCTTATCAAATCAGGGTTTCTTACCGCAGCAGAGTTAACTGAAATTTTATCCGCCCCGGCACGAAGAAGTTCTTTAAAATCATCAACCGTTTTAATTCCTCCGCCTACGGTAAAAGGAATAAACACGGTTTTTGCCACCTTTTCAACTATATCAATCATGGTGCTTCTGCCCTCGTGAGTAGCCGTTATATCAAGCAAAACAAGTTCGTCCGCTCCCTGCTTGTCATACGCCGCCGCACATTGCACCGGGTCACCGGCATCAACCAAATCAACAAAGGAAACACCTTTAACGACTCTGCCGTTTTTAACATCAAGGCAAGGAATAATTCTTTTAGCATACATAAATCATTCCCCCATTTCCACAAAATTTTTAAGTAATTTTAAACCTGCTTCACCGCTTTTTTCAGGGTGAAACTGGGTTGCACACAAATTCCCACGCTGAACGGCACATTCAATATCAACACCGTAATGAGTTACACCGGCAACTTCATTTTCTTTAGCAGAATTAAGATAATAAGAATGAACAAAATAAAAATAACTGTTATTTGGAATATCTTTAAACAAAGATGAATTATTTTTAATTTCAACGGAATTCCAACCGATGTGGGGAACTTTAAGCCCGGTTTCTTTTGGAATTAACGAAATGTTACCGTCAAAAACACCTAACCCGTTCACGCCTGTACTTTCATCACTTGCTGAAAAAAGAAGCTGCAAACCAAGGCAAATTCCCAAAAACGGCTTTCCGGAAAGTGCAGCCTCTTTAACCGTATCAACAAGATTTCTTTCTCTCATAGAATCCATAGCGTCACCGAAAGAGCCTACGCCGGGCAAAATAACGTGGCTTGCATTTTTAATTTTATTTTTATCTGCCGTTATTTCATTCTCAACGCCTATAAAATCAAGAGCTTTTTTAACGCTCATCAAGTTACCTGCGCCATAATCAATAATTGAAACCATAATATTCTCCGCAATTTAAAATATAAATTATTTTACCATAAACATAAAATAATTACAATAAATCGCCTTCAATAAGTTGACAAATCATATACCTAAGTGATACAATCTTGAAAAATGCAGATGTACCCAAGAGGCTGAAGGGTTCGGATTCGAAATCCGATAGGTCGGGCAACCGGCGCGGGGGTTCAAATCCCTCCATCTGCGCCATAATAATTTAAAGAGGGATTTGAAACGCGGTTCTAAATTTTGAGCAAAGCGAAAAAATTTAGGAGAAAGGTACGGTGTACCTTTCGATAACAAGTAGAAAATCCCTCCATCTTCGCCATAATAATTTAAAGAGGGATTTGAAACATGGTTCTGAATTTTGAGTACAGCGAAAAATCCCTTCTTTTTTCTATAAAAACATCTATTGACAAACGCATTTGAGCGTAGTATGATGAACGAAATACTTTTCCTGTGAGGGAGTAGCAAGCGCAGAGCCACTGCGTAGCAAGTCAACATACTGGTCTTATGACCTGGCTTGTTTCAAATTGCGAGACTCATGTATAACCGTGTGCTGTACTTGTAGCCTTGCTTATTTTTTGTTTTTCCGGCTCGGGTACGGCTTTTACGGCTGTACACGAGTCTTTTTTATTATTTGGAGGAATTAAAATGAACTGGGATTTTATGTTTTTCTTTAACAGCGTACTGCTTGGAGTCGGACTTGCTATGGACGCATTTTCCGTTTCAATGGCAAACGGACTTAATGAGCCAAAAATGAGCAAAGGCAAAATGTGCGGTGTGGCAGGTGTTTTCAGTGCATTTCAGGCAATTATGCCTATGACCGGCTGGGTATGCGTTCATACATTAGTTCAATACTTTACTAAATTTGAAAAGTTCATACCATGGATAGCGCTTGTGCTGTTGCTCTACATCGGAGGCAAAATGCTGATTGAAGGCATACGCAACAAGGGTGAAATTACGGAAAAACAGGGACTTGGCTTCGGCGTATTGATTGTTCAGGGAATCGCAACCTCTATTGACGCACTCAGCGTTGGCTTTACCATTGCCGAGTATAACTGGGTTATGGCGCTTACAGCCTCACTTATTATTGCCGCAGTTACATTTGTTATATGCACGGCAGGGCTTGTTATAGGTAAAAAATTCGGCACAAAACTATCCAATAAGGCAGATATTTTGGGCGGTGTAATTCTTATTGCTATCGGTCTCGAAATATTCATAACAGGAATTTTAGCCTAAAATTTATATTTTATAAAATCGTTTTAAGCTAAAAACTTAAAACGATTTATTTTTTCATATTTATACATATTGAAAGAAGCGACAAAAGAAAGTATAATAACTGTGAACAAACAAAAATTACCGATTACACATATTTTAGCAACACAGAATATAAAGTGATTTTTGATAAACTGTTTTCTGCCAGAAAGGCCGGTGTTTAAAATGAAATTTTGGTTATTTATGTTTTTTTACAGCATTTTAATACCGATTATAATGATTATCGGCGGTAAATTAATGTGCAAAACTTCATTAAAAATCAATAATTTTATAGGATACAGAACGGCACGTTCAACAAAAAACGAAGACACATGGAAGTTTGCAAATAAGCACTGCGGAAATTTATGGCAAAAATCAGGATTGATAATGGTAGCAGTATCGCTGCTGATAGATTTATTAATTATTAACTCGGGCGAAAAAGCCATCGGAATTGTAGGTTCAATATTAATAACATTAGAAACAATAACAGTGATGCTTTCTGTAATACCTACAGAAAAAGCACTTAAAAACACTTTTACAGACGACGGACGAAGAAAATAGGAACTTATTATGGAATTAAAACGAATAACAAGCACAAATCATCCTATGTACAAAATTGAAAACGAGCTTTATAAAATCAGTTTTCCGTTTCACGAACAGCGAGAAAACCTTTCGCAAAAAGAAATATTAAACAACCCAAACTATCATTTTGATATAATCACACACAATAATAACTTTATAGGTGAAATTCTTTATTGAGAAACAAACAATTTTTATTATATAGAGCATTTTTGCATTTCTCCGGAAAAAAGAAACAACCATTACGGCGAAAAAGCTTTAAATTTATTGAAAAATAAATCTCTTATTCTTGAAATAGACCCGCCAAACGATTCAATTTCAAAACGAAGACAAGGCTTTTATGAAAGATGCGGATTTAAAAAAAATTCATACAACCACATTCACCCGCCTTATCACAAAGAAAACCCGGGGCATAAACTGACTATTATGAGCTGCCCATGCGAATTAACGCAAAAAGAATATAACATTTTTAATGATTTTCTTATAAAAACGGTTATGAAAAACGCATACTGTTAATTTTGTTTAATTTGATAAAAGATAATTTTGCAAGTAAAAAATCACATTATTTTCATTGTGCAACACTTACAAAAATAAGCATATATATTTATGCAACATTATTTTTTAATAAACTGTTACCAAATTATTAAAATAGCGTTTTTAATTGAACTATTAAAACTATTATGCTATACTGTTACATTATTCGGGTATTTGTAATACAAAGTATACCGAGTGTAAAACTTTTTATAACAAGGAGGAATTTTTATGGGCGATAACGAAACAAAACTATCTGCAAGAAAACGAAACTCCGAAAACAAAAAAGACCTTATTGTTCAAAAATATATATTACTGCGTGAAAAAATAATTCAATCCTATATTAAAGGCAGCAAAATTTTAAATACAGTAAAAATTGTTACAGCGATTCTGTTTTTTATTTTCACAATAATAGTTATTCTTTTAAGCAACCGACCTGACAGCAACAAGGGCAGTTGGCTTATACTTTGGATTTTTGTTATTTTATTTGACATTGCAATATTTTTAACAACTGATTATTGCAAACAGCTTGTAAAAACAAAAGTTATTCCCTACCTGCAAAACGACGAGCAAATTGAATTTGGAAAATACAGCGTTTTCGGCGAAGACGATGACGATGATGAAGATGAAGAAGATGAAGAAAAAAACGATGAAGGACAGGAGGATGATGAAGAATGAAAAATATTTTAAGAATAACGAAGCGTGATTTTAAGAAAATTTTTACGAATTCAATGGCAATTATTCTTGTTGTCGGCTTATCACTTTTACCGTCGCTTTATGCATGGTTTAATATTTACAACAACTGGGACCCGTACGGAAATACAGGCAGAATGAAAGTTGCCGTAATTAATAATGACGAAGGCACCGAAATTAAAGGAATTCCCCTTGATATAGGCTCTCAAATCATAACAAACTTAAAATCAAACGATTCTATAGACTGGCAATTCGTTTCACAAGATGAAGGACTTGAAGGGGTTAAAGCCGGAAAATATTACGCCGGAATTGAAATTCCCGAAGGATTCAGTAAATCGTTTACAAGTATTTTAACATCCGATTTCAAAAGACCAGAAATAACATACTATGCCAACGAAAAGAAAAATGCCATTGCAACTAAAATTACCGACAAGGTTGTGCAAACCGTTCAAACAGAGGTTAACGAATCATTTGTAACCACCGTTGTTGATTTAATTAACCAAATGTTTGGCACAATTATTGAAGAAAGCGATAATTTAAACAGCGGAATGTTTGGCACATTACAAGATGAACTTGACCAAGCAAAAAGCAGCGTTATCGCTTTACAAAGCACTTTAACCAGCTTTGACAAGGTAATGGGATTAATATCAAATCTTGATACTTCAATAAACAGCAAAGACTTAAAGTCATTACTTAATAACACAAACGATGTTATCAATGACACATCTGATGTTATAAAAGTTACACAGGCTTCTGTTGACAGCATTTCAAGCACAATAGACAAAGGATTTACAGACACGGCAGCATCATTAAAAGAAGCTGCGGAAATAATCAAAAAAACAAACGGTGAAGTTACCGAATCTTCAAAAATCGTTTTAAATCAGGCGCTTGAATATTGCGCAGACGCAAAAGTTAAAATTGAGGATTTGGCAAACATTTTAACAGAGCTTAACAATTCTCTTACCCAACCCATTGATTTAATTACAACGCTTGTTAACAACCTTAATGACGCAAGTAAACAGCTTGACACTGTAATTGCAGACATTAATGCTATTCTTAACGGCAATTTCTCAGGCAGAGTTGATGAAGTTGCAAATAAAATTCTTACAATCTCAAACACAATGAGCACTTCCGGCAGTGATTTTAAACAAAACATTCAGCCGAAACTTAAAGAAACAATTACATCTTTGCTTGGCACAATGGCAGATTTAAGCAATGTTATTACAGGACTTGACAAGGATTCACCTGAAATCAACAAGGTTGTTTCAGCACTTAATCAATCTGTTGAAGCCGGCGATTCCATGATGGATTCCGTTAACACGCTTATTTCAACATTTTTAGGTCAGCTTGACGATTTATCTGATAAAATTGATAAATTAAGCGACAGCGATATTGTTAATGCAGTTGTGAACATAACAACACAAAACGGCGGAGATTTAGGCGAATTTTTAGCCTGCCCTGTTATTGTAAACACCGATAAGGTATATGGAATCGAAACCTACGGTTCTGCAATGGCTCCGTTTTACAGCACCCTTGCACTTTGGGTAGGCGGCACAATTCTTGTAGCAATTATTAAGGTCGACGTTAAGAAAAAGAAAGAATTCCACAATCTTAAACCTACTCACGAATATTTCGGCAGAGGTTTAACCTTTGTGTTAATAGCAATGATTCAGGGACTTATAATTTGCCTTGGCGACTTATTCTTCCTTCAAATTCAATGTTACCACCCAATTAAATTTATTTTTGCCGGAGTATTGGGCTCTGCTGTAATGACATTCTTAATTTACTCGTTCGCTTACACATTGGGCGACATCGGTAAAGCACTTGCCATTATAATGCTTGTTGTTCAAATAGGCGGCGCAGGCGGTACATTCCCTATTGATGTTACACCGCAATTCTTTATTTCAATTAACCCGTATCTTCCGTTTACATTTGTTATTGAAGCAATGCGTGAATGTGTTTGCGGCACATACGGAAATTATTATTGGATTTGCCTGCTTAAATTATTGGCATATGTTGTTGTGGCTCTTGTATTCGGTCTTCTTCTTAAACGCATTGTTAAAAAGCCTATTAAATTCTTTACAAAACGAATTGAAGAAACCGATTTGTTCTAAATTAACAATCAACAAAATAAAAACCTTGTCTGCTTAAAGCCGACAAGGTTTTTTTATTTACACAAACTGATTAACTTTTTCATCATAAGTGTAACCTATGGAATTTAATTTGCTTTCAATATTTTGTCTGTTTTCATTTAAGTCATCACACAAAGCATCCAAACTACCGTAACAATCCCTCAGCTTCATATTTACAACACTTAAAAGCAAAACAGCGTCGCCGGGTAAACTCATTTTTCCACCATTCCTTAACTTTTTTTATTAAATTACCACATTATTTTAAAATATTCAATATTATAATGATAAATATGTTGAATAATCTTTAATTTTGTGCAATAATAGAATGATTAATTTTACGGAAAAGTATATTGTGAAAGGCAGCGATAAAAAAATATGACTGAAAACGAAAAACTTGCACAACTTTTATTTCCAAATATAGATAAAAAACCGGAATATTATGAAAACCTTTACCCTCAAAGAAATTTACCCGAAGGAGCACGTGTTACAAGATTTGCACCAAGCCCCACCGGCTTTTTGCACTTTGGCAATCTTTTCACCTGCGTGGTTGCATACAAAACAGCAAAAAGTACAAACGGTGTGTTTTTTGTAAGAGTTGAAGACACCGACCAAAAGCGTAAAGTTGACGGTGCAATAGACGTTATGCTTCAAGGACTTTCCGTTTACGGCGTTAAGGCAGACGAAGGTGTTGTTGCCGAAGAAACTGAAATCGGAAACTACGGACCTTACTACCAAAGCAAAAGAAAAGATATTTACCAAGCTTACGCAAAAGACCTTGTTTGCCGTGATTTGGCATACCCTTGCTTTTGCTCTCCCGACGAGCTGAACGAAATAAGAGAAGCACAGGAAAGCGAAAGCATTAAAGGCTATTGGGGCAAATGGGCTAAATGCAGAAATTTAACTTACAATGAAATTGAAGAAAAAATAAACAACGGCGAAAGTTTTACATTGCGCCTTAAATCTCCCGGCGAAACAGATAAAAAATGCTATTTTGACGATATGATTAAAGGCAAAATAGAAATGCCTGAAAATGTGCAGGATGTTGTTATTTTAAAATCAGACGGAATTCCCACATACCATTTTGCACACGCAGTGGATGACCATTTAATGAGAACCACCCACGTTTTCAGAGGCGACGAATGGATTTCAAGCACACCGATTCACCTGCAATTATTTAAAGTGCTTGGCTTTAAGCCGCCTAAATATGCCCACGTTGCACCTATTATGAAAGAAGAAAACGGCGGAAAGCGCAAACTTTCAAAAAGGAAAGACCCTGAAGCAGCTGTTTCCTACTACATTGAACAAGGCTTTCCCGAAGAAAGTGTTAATGAGTATATAATGACTATAGCCAATTCAAATTTTGAAGATTGGCGCAGAGCAAACAAAACAGAAAGCATTGACAAGTTTCCGTTTAATCTTAAAAAAATGAGCGTTTCAGGTGCTTTATTTGATATGGTTAAGCTTACGGATGTTTCAAAAAACATTATTTCAACAATGCCGGCAAGCAAAGTTTATAAAAAAACAGTTGAATGGGCAAAGCAATACAACCAAAAACTTTCCGATTTATTTACACAAAATCCAGAATACGCAACTGCCGTGCTTAACATTGACCGTGAAAACAAAAAGCCAAGAAAAGATATTGCAAAATGGAGCGATGTTGAAGATTACGTAAGCTTTATGTATGATGAAACATTTAAGCCTTGCTATGAACTTTGCGGCAACGCAACACCCGAGCTTGCAATAAAAGTTATTGACGAATACATTAAAGTATTTAACATTGACGACGATAAAGACGCTTGGTTTGGCAGAATGAAAGATATTTGCGGCAAAGTTGACTGCACACCGAATGTTAAAGAATTTAAACAAAACCCGGAAATGTTTAAAGGTCATGTGGGCGATGTTTCAACAATTATTCGTGTATCATTAACAGGCAGAACAAACACGCCGGATTTATACTTTATAACAGCACTTTTAGGAAAAGACAGGGTTGAGCAAAGATTAAACGACGCCCTTTGCCATTACAAAAACTTAGTTTAGGAGAATACCTATGGAAAATGAAATTAAAGAAAACTCCAATTTTATTTACGACTTTATAGAAAAAGATTTGGAAGACGGCGTTTACAGCAATGTTCAAACACGTTTTCCCCCCGAACCAAACGGTTATCTTCACATTGGCCACGCAAAAGCAATTTGCATTAATTTCGGAGCAAAAGAAAAATTCAACGGTGTTTGTAATTTAAGGCTTGATGACACTAATCCGGTTAAAGAAGACACCGAATATGTTGACGCAATTAAAGAAGACATTAATTGGCTTGGATTTCAGTGGGACAACCTTTATTTTGCTTCCGATTATTTTGATTTTATATACGAATGTGCAATCAAATTAATAAAAAAAGGCAAGGCATTTGTTTGCGACCTTACGCCTGAACAGCAAAGAGAATACAGAGGCACATTAACAGAGCCGGGTAAAGAAAGCCCATACAGAAACCGAAGTGTGGAAGAAAACCTTGATTTGTTTACAAGAATGACAAACGGTGAGTTTCCCGAAGGTTCAAGAGTTTTGCGTGCTAAAATTGATATGTCAAGCCCTAACATGAATATGAGGGACCCTATCATTTACCGCATTATGTATGCTCACCACCACAGAACAGGCGACAAATGGTGCGTTTACCCAATGTATGACTTTGCACATCCTCTTTCAGACGCTTGCGAAAAGGTTACACACTCTTTATGTTCACTTGAATTTGAAAATCACAGACCGCTTTACGACTGGGTTGTTAACGAGTGTATTGAAGGCGAAAAACCACGCCAAATAGAATTTGCAAGAATGAATCTTAACTACACTCTTACTTCAAAAAGAAAGTGTTTAAAACTTGTTCAAGACAACATTGTTACCGGCTGGGATGACCCAAGAATGGCAACAATAAGCGGAATGAGAAGAAGAGGCTACCCTGCTGAAGCTATTCGTGATTTTTGCGAAAAAATCGGTGTTTCAAAAGCATACAGCGTTATTGATTTTCCGCTTCTTGAAAGCTGTGTAAGAGATAACCTTAACAAAAACTCAAGAAGAATTATGGCTGTTTTAGACCCGCTTAAAGTGGTTATAGACAATTATCCGGATGATAAAACAGAAGAAATTGAAGCACCGTATCACCCTGAACATGAAGAATACGGAAGCAGGAAAATGACTTTTTCAAAAGAGATTTACATTGAAAGAGCCGACTTTATGGAAGAACCTATAAAAAAATACTTCCGCTTGTTCCCGGGAAATGAAGTAAGACTGTTTAAAGCATATTACATTACCTGCACGGGATATGACAAAGATGAAAACGGCAACATTACTTGTGTTCATTGCACATACGACCCCGAAACATTCGGCGGCGACAGCCCGGACGGAAGAAAAGTTAAAGGCACAATCCATTGGGTTTCCGCTAAAGACAATGTTAAAGCCGACGTAAGACTTTACGAAAGACTGTTTGATGTTCCGAACCCAAGCGATGAAGAAGGCGTTAGTTCCTTTGAAGATAATTTGAATCCGAATTCATTAAAAACGGTTACGGCTGTTTGCGAAAAAGCACTTGCCGACGCACAACCCGGTGATAAATACCAATTTATGAGAGACGGATATTTTTGTGCAGACAAAGATTCAACAAAAGAACATTTGATTTTCAACAGAACAGTACAACTTAGAGACAGTTTTAACGCAAAGAAATAATCTTTGGGAGATAATGAAATTGAGCGAAAGAAAAAACATTAAAAACATTGCAATTATTGCCCACGTTGACCACGGCAAAACCACACTTGTAGATGAAATGTTGCGCCAAAGCGGCACATTTCGCACAAATGAAGTTGTTGACGAAAGAGTTATGGACAGTAACGACCTTGAAAAAGAACGTGGAATTACAATTTTATCAAAAAACACATCCATACATTATAAAGACACAAAAATCAACATTGTTGACACACCGGGTCACGCAGATTTCGGCGGCGAGGTTGAACGAATTTTAACAATGGTAGACGGCGTTTTGCTTTTGGTAGACGCTTTTGAAGGCTGTATGCCGCAAACAAGATTTGTTCTTAAAAAAGCATTGGGTTTACACAAAACTCCCCTTGTTGTTATAAATAAAATAGACCGAGACGGAGCAAGACCCGAGGAAGTTATTGATGAAGTTTTAGACCTTTTCATTGAACTTGGCGCAGATGATGACCAAATCGACTTCCCTGTTGTTTATGCATCCGGCAGAAACGGCTATTCAAGCCTTGACCCAACTGTCAGAGAGGGCGACATGCGACCTCTTCTTGACGCAATATTGGAATACATTCCGTCACCTAAAGGCGATGAAAACGGACCTACACAAATTTTGTTTTCTTCACTTGAATATGACGAATATGTTGGCAGAATCGGCGTAGGCAGAGTTGAAAGAGGCTCGGTTAAAATCAACACGCCTTATGTGCTTTGTAAGCAAGACGGCAGCAGAGAAAATATTCGCCTTACAAAGCTTTTCCAATTTGAAGGTCTAAAAAGAGTTCCTTGCAACGAAGCTGTTATGGGTGATTTAATTTGTGTTGCCGGCATTCCGGACTTAAACATAGGCGAAACGGCGTGCGACCCTGAATGTGTTGAGCCGCTTCCTTTTGTAAAAATCGACGAACCTACAATCAGCATGAACTTCCTTGTTAACGATTCACCTTTTGCAGGGCAAGAGGGCAAATTCGTTACAAGCCGTAATTTAAGAGAACGACTTTTTAAGGAAGTGGAAACCAACGTTTCAATGCGTGTGGAAGAAACAGATTCAATGGATAAATTTAAGGTGTCCGGCAGAGGCGAACTTCACCTTTCAATTCTTATTGAAACCATGAGAAGAGAAAACTATGAATTTCAGGTTTCACGCCCGCAAGTTATTCTTAAAAAAGATGAAAAAACAGGTCAAACCCTTGAACCTATTGAATTGGCAATTATTGAAGTACCTGAAGAATATGTTGGCGCAGTTATGGAAAAACTTTGCTCTCGCAAAGGTGAAATTGAAAACATGGACACTCGCAGCACAGGCATGACTCACCTTGAAATCAAAATTCCTTCAAGAGGACTTATAGGCTACAGAAGCGAATTTTTAACAGATACAAACGGCAACGGTATTATGAACCAATTATTCAGCGGATACGAGCCATATAAAGGCGATATTGCCACAAGAACAAGAGGTTCCATAGTTGTTCACGAAACAGGAACAACAACAGGCTACGGTCTTTGGAACACACAAGACAGGGGCAAGCTTTTTGTAGGTCCCGGCGTGGATGTTTACGAAGGTATGATAGTTGGCGAATGTGCAAAGGATGAAGATATTGTTTGCAATGTTTGTAAAAAGAAACATGTTACAAACACACGTGCAAGCGGCTCTGACGAAGCGCTTAAACTTGTGCCTCCTACCACTCTATCTCTTGAACAGAGCATGGAATTTTTGGCAGACGACGAACTTTTGGAAGTTACACCAAAATCGATTAGACTTCGCAAAACAATTCTTGACAAATCATTAAGACTTAAAGCGGAAAACCGCAAAAAATAACAAAAAACGGTGTTGCAAAAGCAACACCGTTTTATTTAAAAGAAAGAAATTAAACAATGAATAACGACGCAGGATTATATATTCACATTCCTTTTTGTAAATCGAAATGCCCATACTGTAATTTTTACAGCGTTAAATATTGCGAAAGCGATGCAAAAAATTACGCCGAAAAACTTATAAGTGAATTTAAAAAGTATAAAGGCAGCAAATTCAACACCGTTTATTTAGGCGGCGGCACCCCAAGTGCCCTTGCCCCTGAATTAATTGAAAAAATAATTTTTGAAATAAAAAACAACTTTATTATAGATGAAAAAAGTGAAATTACCATTGAATGCAACCCCGGCAAAAACCTTGAAAACGATTTTAAAATATATAAAAAAGCCGGCATTAACAGAATTTCACTTGGCATGCAAAGCGCTGTTAAAGAAGAAAGACTGGCACTTGGCAGAATTGCGGGAAAAGAAGAAATTAAAAAGGCGGTTTTTGATGCACAAAACGCCGGAATTTCAAACATAAGCCTTGATATTATGCTGGGCACACCCAAACAAACAGAGGAAGGAATTAATGAAACAATAAACTTTATTAAAAGCCTGCCTGTTACACATATTTCCGCATACATGCTGAAAATAGAGCCTAATACACCTTTCTTTAAATTACAAAACAAATTAAATTTTCCAACAGAAGATTTTGTGTGCGATATGTATTTAAAAATCATTAAAGATTTGGAAGCTGCCGAATTTCATCAATATGAAATCAGCAATTTTGCAAAAACAGGCTTTGAAAGTCGCCACAACACAAAATATTGGCAATTAAAACCATATTTGGGAATTGGTGCAACCGCATATTCCCTTTGGAACGGAAAACGGTTTCACTACGATGAAAACTTTAACATAATTGAAGACGGCGCAGGTGCAACGACTGAAGAAAAAATAATGTTGGGACTTCGCCTGAAAGAAGGAATCAATCCTGAAATAATTAATGCGGATTGGCATAAATTCGTTAAGTCAGGTTTTATGGAATACAAAAACGAAAAATTAAGTTTTACACCTAAAGGATTTCTTGTTTCAAACACAATATTAAGTGAACTGATTTAAAAAACACCCCTGTGCAAAGTCGAAAAGACAAAGCACAAGGGTGTTTTATGATTACTGTTATTACACAATTAAATTCTTGCAACGCCGTCTTCTTTAGCGGCTTTTGCAACTGCCGAAGCAACCGTGTCTTTAATTCTTTCATCAAATGCATAAGGCAAAATATAATCTTCATTTAAATCCTTATCATCAACAAGAGAAGCAATAGCATACGCTGCGGCAATTTTCATATTTTCTGTAATTGCACTTGCTCTGACATCAAGAGCACCCCTGAAAATTCCCGGAAATGCAACAACATTATTAATTTGATTAGGAAAATCCGAGCGGCCTGTACCAACAATTTTTGCACCTGCGGCTTTTGCTTCATCCGGCATAATTTCAGGAGTAGGGTTTGCCATGGCAAGCACAACAGGATTTTCATTCATTGTTTTAATCATATCCTGCGTTAAAACACCGGGTGCTGAAACACCGATAAAAATATCCGTACCCTTAACGGCTTCTTTCAAATTGCCCTTTGTCATTCCTCTGTTTGTAACAGCGGCAATAGCTGACTTTGAAGAATTCAAATTTTCCCTGCCCTCATAAATTGCACCTGTTCTGTCACAAAGAATAACATCTTTTAAGCCCAAAGTCATTAAAAGCTTTGCAATGGCAATGCCGGCTGCACCAGAGCCGTTTATAACAGCCCTACATTCATTTAACGGCTTACCGGTTAACTTTGTAGCATTAATAAGTGCAGCAGAAACAACAACAGCTGTGCCGTGCTGATCATCATGAAAAACAGGAATATCGCACTTTTCCTTTAATTTTTCTTCTATTTCAAAGCATCTCGGAGCGGCAATATCCTCAAGATTAATGCCGCCGAAAGAACCGCTGATATTATAAACGGTTTCAACAAATTCATCCACATCTTTTGTGCGAACACAAAGAGGAAAAGCATCTACATCTCCGAATTCCTTAAATAAAACGCACTTGCCTTCCATAACAGGCATTCCTGCTTCAGGGCCAATATCACCTAAGCCCAAAACAGCCGTACCGTCGGTAACAACAGCAACCATATTCCAACGGCGTGTCAATTCCCAACTTTTGTTATAATCCTTTTGAATTTCAAGGCAAGGCTCTGCAACACCCGGGGTGTATGCAAGTGACAAAGAGTCTTTATCATTAACCTTGGCTCTTGCCACAACTTCCACCTTACCCTGCCATTGCTTGTGCAATTTAAGGGATTCCTTACGATAATCCATATTTTCTTTTCCTCCGTTATAAACAAAGCCGATTGGCTTAAAAATTACATAGCCGCAATATTATCTTTCCCAATTTCTGGAGCGCTCAACGGCACGCTTCCAGTTAGAATACATTTCATTTCTTTTGCCTTCTTCCATAGAAGGAACAAAAATTTTATCAACCTGCCTGTTTTCTTCAATTTCGGCAGTATCCTTCCACAAACCTGTTGCAAGTCCGGCAAGGTAAGCGGCGCCTAAAGCAGTTGCCTCTCTGTTAACAGGTCGGTTAACGTTAACGCCTGTCATATTTGCCTGAATCTGCATCATAATATCTGAAATGGAAGCACCGCCGTCAACACGCAAATCCTTAAGAATAATTCCGCTGTCCGTCATCATAGCCTCTAACAAATCCGTCATTTGGAATGTTATGCTTTCAAGCACTGCACGGCAAATATGCTTTTTATTTACACCTCTTGTTAAGCCTATCATACAGCCACGTGCATACATATCCCAATAGGGTGCACCAAGACCGGTAAAAGCAGGCACAAAATAAAGCCCGTTTGAATCTTCTACCTGCTCCGCAAGTTCATCACACTCTGCGGCATTTTTAATAAGTTCAACCTCATCACGAAGCCATTTTATAACAGAGCCTGCATTAAAAGCAGAACCCTCCAAATCATAAGTAATCTTACCGTCTAATCCCCAAGCCACACCTGTTAAAAGGTTGCTTTTTGAATCAATTCGCTTTTCACCGGTATTCATTAAAAGGAAACAACCTGTACCGTATGTATTTTTTGCCTGACCTGGTTCAAAACAACCCTGACCGAACAATGCACCCGGTTGGTCGCCGATTGCGCCGGCAATAGGAATACCTGCTATGGGTTCCATACCCGGGAACTTGTGGCAATAGCCGTAAATACAGCTTGACGGCTTAACCTCAGGCAACATGCACATAGGAATATCCAGCTTTTCGCAAAGATATGGGTCCCACTGAAGTTTGTCAATATCAAAAAGCATTGTGCGGCAGGCATTGCTGTAATCCGTAACATGAACCTCACCGCAAGTTAAATTCCAAATAAGCCAAGTATCAACCGTGCCGAAAAGAAGTTCGCCCTTTTCCGCTCTTTCCCTTGCGCCTTCCACATTATCAAGAATCCACTTAATTTTAGTGGCTGAAAAATAAGCGTCAATAAGCAATCCGGTTGTTTTCTTAACATAATCGCCCAAGCCTTCTGCTTTTAATTCTTCGCAATATTCAGCAGTTCTTCTGCACTGCCAAACGATGGCGTTGTAAATAGGCTTGCCCGTTTCCTTATCCCACACAACGGTAGTTTCACGCTGATTGGTAATGCCGATACCCGCAATTTCCTTAGGGTTAATTTTTCCCTGACGCAAAACATTTAAAATTGCCTGCATTTCAGAAAATAAAATTTCATTAGGGTCATGCTCTACCCATCCGTTTTGGGGATAATACTGTTCAAATTCCGTTTGTGCCTTTGAAACAATTTCGCCCTTTTTGTTAAAAATAATTACACGGGAACTTGTTGTTCCCTGGTCTAAGGCCATTACATATTTTTTAGCCATATCAATTCCTCCAAATCAATAAAAGCTTCTTTAATTTTTACCCCTAAAAATTAAAAAGAGCAAGTGTTTACTTACTCTTTATTTTAATATTTTATTGCACATAAGTCAAACAATAATTAGCATTGTTTTATAAACAATATATAAACCCTTTTACATTGCCTGCCGTTTGACAATATTACATATTTGATTCAATAAAATTAACAATATCGCCCACGGTTTTCATGTTTTCAACAATTTCGTCAGGAACTTCAATATTAAACTCGTCTTCCACACTCATAACAATATCAATGGAATCAAGGCTGTCTGCCCCTAAATCCTCCACAAGACTTGTTTCAAGCGTAATAGAATTTTTATTTTCAATATCAAGTTGTTCTGCCAAAATATCTACTACTTTTTCAAATACCATTATTTAATCCCCCAAAAAACAGTTGTTTATGTTTATTCATTATGTTATCATATTATAAAATTAAAATGCAGTTGTCAATAGCATATTAAGGTGATTTATATGAAATTTTTTGGGCTTACAGGTTACCCGTTGGGTCATTCAATGTCCCCATTAATACACAGGGAGCTTTTAAAAATTGCAAATACAGACGGAAGTTATGAATTATTTGAAATTCCGCCTGAAAAATTAGAATCGGAATTTCATAATTTAAAAACCGAATTAAACGGCTTTAACGTTACTATTCCGCATAAAATTGCCATTATTCCCATGCTTGACGAGTTAGACGACAGGGCAAGACTTTTCGGCGCAGTAAATACCGTTAAAACAGGAGAAAAAGTAATCGGATACAACACCGATTGCTTTGGATTTTTAAGAGCACTTGAGGGTGCAAATATAAAACTTGGCGGCGATGTGCTTTTGTGCGGTGCAGGCGGTGTTTCAAGAATGTTTGCATTTGAAAGCGTGCTTGCAAATTGCAATTTAACCGTTGCCGTAAGAAACAGCAGCATTAGCTCGGCAAACATTATAAAAGACGAAATTAAAAGCAAGCTGAACAAAAACATAAAAGTTGTTAATTTAAATGATGTTTGCGGCAAATACGATTTAATCATTAACGGAACACCTGTTGGAATGTACCCAAACGTTAACAGCTGTGTGTTACCAAAAGAAATTATCCAAAAATCCGGGGCTGTTTTTGATGCAATTTACAACCCTGCCGAAACTTTGCTTATTAAATATGCAAAAGAAGCCGGCGTAAAATATTTAAACGGATTGCCTATGCTTGTTTGGCAAGCTGCAGTTGCAGAGGAAATTTGGCTTAATACAAAATTTTCTGCAAATGATATAAATAAAGTAATTAAAATTACCGAAAAGGAATTAAACAAATAATGAATATTGCACTTTGCGGATTTATGGGTTCAGGTAAAACCTGCGTGGGTAAAGAAACTGCCAAACTTACAGGCAGAAAATTTGTTGACACAGATGAACTTATAGAACAGGAACAAGGAACAACAATAGCAAAAATTTTTGAAGAACACGGCGAAGATTATTTTAGAGATTTAGAGCATGAAATGTGCAAAAAGGTTGCCGCAATGAATAACGTTGTTATTTCCACAGGCGGCGGCGCCCTTACATTTAAACGAAATGTAGACGCATTAAAGCAGGGGTCAAAAATCATTTTACTTGACGCTGACTTTGATGTTATTTGCAGCAGAATAAAAAACGCTGATTCACGCCCGCTGTTTAAAAACAAAGAAAATGCAAAAAAACTTTATGACGAACGAAAAGCAAAATACACAGCTGCGGCAGATATTATTGTTGACGGCAATATGAGTGCCCGTCAAACCGCTGTTGAAATTGCCGAAATGTTTAAATAATAAACGTTAATAATGTTACGGTTGAAAATTTAATACCAATGTGTTATAATGACACAAGTTTTGTGATGTAAATATATTAAATTAATATTTATAGAGGGTTTTAAAATGGCTAACCATACAAAGGATGAAGTTTCACACTTCACCCAAATGTTTAATAAATACAAATATCTTTTAGCCGAACTTACAAGAAAAAACGTTAAACTTAAATACCGTGATTCATGGCTTGGCATTGCATGGAGCTTTGTGCAGCCATTGCTTACCATGATTGTTTTAACAGTTGTATTCGGCAATATTTTCGGCGCAAACAGAAAACACATTGTTTGCTACCCTGTTTACCTTTTTACAGGCAGACTTTTATTTGAATTCTTTACTCAATCAACTAAAAGGGCGCTTACATCATTTAGAGCAAACGCTCCTATTATTAAAAAGGTATACGTTCCCAAATATATGTACCCTGTTTCGGGTATTCTTTCAAACTTTGTAACATTTTCAATTTCAATATTATGTTACATTTGCGTTTGGATATTTTTTAAATGCACCGGGCTTTTGGGCGGTGCAAAATTAACAATAAACTGGCATGCACTGCTGTTTTTTGTACCAATGGCTTTATTGCTGATTTTTGTTACGGGTATAGGCTTAATTTTATCTGTGCTACAGGTATATTTCAGAGATATTGAATATATTTGGGATGTTTTATGCACCCTTATGTTTTATATGATTCCTATTATTTATCCGCTTCAACAGATCACAACACCGTGGATAAGAACGGTAATAAAAATTAATCCGCTTTATTCTATGCTGGAATTGTTCCGACAATGCGTTCTTTATTGCCAATCAATGAGTTGGAAATTATTGCTTTATGCAACCGCTTGGTCGTTAGGCTCACTTTTAATAGGGGTTTTCATTTTCAACAAAAAAAGCGACGATTTAATTTTCCACATGTAATAAATTTTATATCGCAAACAAGCAGGTCTTTGAATTATCAAAGACCTGCTTTTATTTTACCGTTGATTTTCCTCTTCATATTCTTTTGAAAATTCCACATTCATTTCGTCGGGAATCGGAATTCCCATTTCTGTACGGCTGTCGGGCTGAACTGTTGGATTGCTTACGCTTACGGCATATTTATTTGTAACGTCCGGGTTTAAACGGTATTTTTTCTTATAACTTCCGTTTGAAGAACGAACAGCCCTGTTAAATTTAGGATTACTTTTTTTACCGTTCATCCTTCATAATCTCCTCTGCCACCTGCTTTAAATCCTGCAAGCTGTTAATTTTAGCGCCGCCCTTTATAATTTCATCCTGCACATTTTGAGGCAAGCTGTGTAAATATTCATTCATATCATTTGTTAAGTTAAACAAATCCGGCATAAAAAATCCACATCCTTTCATTCTATTATGTGCGAAATTACCATAACTAAACATTAAATCAAACCTCCTTTTATAAATTTTTAACAATAAAATTTTTAAAAATTTGCCGTTTTTTAACATTTATTTATTTTTGTAATGTTTTTTGTCAAGGTTTTTAATACAATTTTGTATAGCCTGCACAAATATTACAAAAGTGTAACAAAATGCTTGTAAACATTTAACATAGATTAAAAAGTTACAAATGTGTTACAATTTATAGCGTTGTTGAAAGAAAGCCCTAATACACATTACGGGTAATCGCCCACACCCGATTGCGGGGCAGATGTTACAAATCTGCCGAAGCATTCAAGGAGGAAACAAATGATTAAAACTTTTAAATCCATAATACTTGCTTTGGCTACACTGCTTGTTATTTTGTCTGTGTTCCCAACAGCAGTATTAGCAAATACCGAATTTGAGCCAAGGCTTACGGCTCCGTTAAGAAGCAACTCATATTACAACAAAGAGCTTAATGTGTTTTCACAAACAGGTTACGGAATGCCTAATTGCACAGCATATGCCTATGGCAGAATTTATGAAATTACCGGCGAAGAGCCGCTTATTAAAAGAGGCAATGCCGGCAGTTGGTACAGTATTAACAAGAAAAACGGTTATTACGAATACGGCAGTGAACCTAAATTAGGCGCTATTGCCTGCTGGAGCGGTCATGTAGCCGTTGTTGAAAAAATAGACGGCGATAATGTAACCGTTTCCCAATCACATTGGAGAAGCACCTATTTTGACACATATACGTTTAAAAACGGTTCCAACCGTTTCGGTCAAAAATTTTACGGCTATATTTATGCAAGCGATTCTGCATTAGAAAAAGAGGAAGAGGTTGAAGTTTCAACAACATATAAAATGGAAAAATCAACATATAAAACTGCAGAAAGCAACAACAGTAAAATTGCAACGCCTGTTATTGACGCTCAAAATACAGGCGACGAAGAAATTATTTTAAACAGCAAAATGCTTGCAAACGCAATTATACAATAGTAATTAATTAATATTTATTTTACAATAATATAGGGCTAAAGAAGTTGTTATTAACCAAACGGTTAAGTTAACAACTTCTTTTTTTGTTGTTAACAAATTATTTTCAAAAAAAGTGTTGACAAAACGTTTAGTTGGATATAATATAAATATTGTAGTTAGCACTCTTAGTGTTAGAGTGCTAACGATGAAAAGGCGGTGAAAAAGATTGATTGGTGAAAGGCAAGCTGCAATTCTTAATTTAATTATTGACAGCTATATAAAAACCGGTGAGCCTATAGGCTCAAAAACATTGGCAGGTCTTTTACCTTACAGTATATCAAGCGCCACAATCAGAAACGAAATGGCAAAGCTTTCAAGCCTTGGCTTTTTAGAGCAAATGCACACAAGCGGCGGCAGGGTTCCGTGTAAAGCGTCTTACAGATATTATGTAAACAACTTAATGGTTCCACGTCAACTTTCCGATTATGAAAAAGAAAGGCTTAACGATGTGCTTTCCGTTAATGCAAATGACCCTGAAAGGCTTTTGAAAGACGCTTCCGTGCTTTTGGCAGACGTTACAAATTGTGCATCGTTTTACTGCACCGTAAAAGACGAACTTGATTGCGTGCAAGGAGTTGACATTATTCCCGCAGGCAATGGCAAGGCAATGATTGTTATGCTTACCGTAGGCGGAAAAATCAAATCATCACTTTGCAAAGTAAGTTGCCCAATTAACAATGAATTTAAACAAATTTTTTACAAAACAATGGCAGACTTTTTTGTCGGCACTTTACTTTCAGACGTTAATTTAAGTCTTATTCAAAGCACTGTTCCCTATTTGCAGGATAAAATTTTTGATATGCTGCCCATATTAACAAGCATTGCTTCGCTGTGTAAAGAAGCGTCGGAATGTGCATTTGTTACAGAAGGGGAAACAAATTTGCTGTCGCAACCGGAATTCGGAAGCAGCGTTTACAGATTATTATCGTTCCTTGCCGATAAAGAACAGTTAAAAATTCTGTTTTCAAAATACGCAAAAAAAGGCAAAGAAAAAGAATTGTTTATTGGTGATGAAAATTACCACATTGAGTTGAAAAACACAGCAACCGCAGTTGCAAGATTCAGCTACAACAACAGCCAAACGGCTGTACTTGGCATTATAGGCTCCGTTAGAATTGATTATGCACAAATTCTTCCGAGAGTTGATTATATAATGAATACAGTTAAAAAATATCTCCAAGAAGGAGGCGTAACATTTGAGTAAAAAAGAAAAAGAAACAGCAAAAAAGGATCAAACCAAAGAAAAAGAAAAACAGGTTGAAACCGAAAATGCAGACTCAAAAGAGCCGAAAGAAAGTGAAAATCCGGCAGAAAGGGAACTTGCAGAAACCAAAGACCGACTTTTAAGAGTTACGGCAGAATATGCAAACTTCAGAAAGCGCAGTGAAAAGGAAAAGCAAGATTCATATACTTTTGCAAAAGCAGAAACAATTAAAGAGCTTTTGCCGGTAATAGATAATCTTGAAAGAGCGCTTCAAAGCGAGCAACAAGATTTTGACGGACTTAAAAAAGGTGTTGAAATGACCTTTGAAAGTCTTATGAACACATTAACAAAGTTAGGCGTTGAAGTGTACGGCAAAGAGGGTGAAACCTTTGACCCGAATCTTCACAACGCAGTAATGCATGTTGAAGACGACAGCTTCGGCGACGGCGAAATCGTTGATGTATTCCAAAAAGGATACAAGGTAAACGATAAAATAATCAGACCTGCAATGGTCAAATCAGCAAACTAAAATAATTTACGGAGGATAAATATTATGGCTAAAATTATTGGTATTGACTTAGGTACAACAAACAGTTGCGTAAGCGTTATCGAAGGCGGCGAGCCTGTTGTTATCGCAAACGCAGAAGGCGCAAGAACAACACCGAGTGTTGTTGCATTCAGCAAAGACGGTGAAAGAATGGTTGGTAACGTTGCAAAGCGTCAGGCAATTACAAACCCTGAAAGAACAATAAGTTCCATTAAAAGACATATGGGTTCAGACTATAAAGTAAATATTGACGGTAAAGCATATACACCTCAAGAAATTTCCGCAATCATTCTTCAAAAGCTTAAAGCAGACGCAGAAAGCTATTTGGGCGAAAAAGTTACGGAAGCAGTTATTACGGTTCCTGCTTACTTTACAGACGCACAGCGTCAGGCAACAAAAGACGCAGGTAAAATTGCAGGTCTTGACGTTAAAAGAATTATTAACGAGCCAACAGCAGCAGCGCTTGCATTTGGTATTGACAAGGAAGATGACCAAAAAGTTATGGTTTACGACCTTGGCGGCGGTACATTCGATGTATCTATTATTGAAATGGGCGACGGCGTTCAGGAAGTTCTTGCAACAGCAGGTAACAACCACTTAGGCGGCGATGACTTTGATAAGAAAATTATGGACTGGATTGTTGCCGAATTTAAAAAATCAAACGGCATTGACCTTTCTTCAGATAAAATGGCTATGCAGCGTGTTAACGAAGCAGCAGAAAAAGCAAAAATCGACCTTTCAGGCATGACAACTGCTCAAATCTCTCTTCCTTTCATTACAGCAGATGCAACAGGTCCTAAACACCTTGAACTCAGCCTTACAAGAGCACAGTTTAACCAAATGACAGCAGACCTTGTTGAAGCAACAATGGGTCCTGTTCGCCAGGCTATGAACGACAGCGGACTTTCAATGAACGATATTGACAAAATTCTTCTTGTAGGCGGTTCAACACGTATTCCTGCAGTTCAGGAAGCAATTCAAAAATTCAGCGGCAAAGAACCGTTTAAGGGCATTAACCCTGATGAATGCGTTGCTATGGGTGCTGCACTTCAAGGTGGTGTACTTGGCGGCGACGTTAAAGGACTTCTTCTTCTTGACGTTACTCCTCTTTCACTCGGTATTGAAACCATGGGCGGCGTAAACACCGTTATTATTGAAAGAAACACCACAATTCCTACAAAGAAATCTCAAATTTTCTCTACAGCCGCAGATAACCAAACATCTGTTGAAGTTCACGTTCTTCAGGGCGAAAGAGAATTTGCAAAAGACAACAAAACATTAGGTATGTTCCACCTTGACGGAATTCTTCCTGCAAGAAGAGGTGTGCCGCAGATTGAGGTAACATTTGATATTGACGCAAACGGTATTGTTCACGTTTCTGCAAAAGATTTAGGCACAGGCAAAGAACAGAACATCAGCATTACAGCATCTTCAAATATGAGTAAAGAAGATATTGATAAGGCTGTTAAAGAAGCAGAGCAATATGCAGATGAAGACAAGAAAAAGAGAGAAGCTGTTGACCTTAAAAACAACGCAGAGCAAATGGTTTACCAAACAGAAACATTAATTTCCGAAAACGGTGATAAATTCAGCGCAGATGACAAATCAGCACTTGAAACAAAAGTTGCAACTCTTAAAGACGCTTTAAAGGGCGACAACCTTGATTCTATCAAAACAGCACAGGAAGACCTTCAAAACAAATTCTATGAAGTGTCTCAAAAAATGTATCAGGCAGCTCAAGCTGCAGGTGCAGACCCGACACAGCAAGGTGCAAATCCGGGTCAAGACCAAAACGGCGGTACAGATTACACAGACGCCGATTACACAGAGGTTGACGATAACTGATAAATACCTTATAATAAACCGACAAGCGAATCCCGTGTTAAGCGGGATTCGCTGTTTTGAAACAAAATAATTAACGGAGGCAAAAATGCCTGAAGATAAAAGAGATTATTACGAAGTGCTGGGAGTTTCAAAAGGCGCTTCCGAAGATGAAATAAAAAAAGCATACAGAAAAACTGCAAAAAAATACCACCCGGACTTACATCCGGACGATAAAGAAGCCGAAGAAAAATTTAAAGAATGCAACGAAGCATACGAAGTTCTTTCAGACCCGCAAAAAAAAGCAAGATATGACCAATTCGGTTTTGCCGGTGTTGACCCTAACTACGGCGGTGGCGGCGCAGGCGGCTACGGCGGCGGTTACGGATTTGACGGCGATATTGACTTGGGCGACATCTTTTCCTCATTTTTCGGCGGCGGCAGCGGATTTGGCGGATTCGGCGGCAGAAACCCAAATGCCCCGCAAAAAGGCAGGGACATAACAATAAGCGTTACTCTTACATTTGAAGAGGCTGCAAAAGGTTGCAAAAAATCTATTGAAGTTCCGAGAATCGAAGACTGCAGCGAATGCGGCGGCACGGGTGCGGCAAAAGGCACATCACCTAAAACCTGTTCACAGTGCGGCGGCAGAGGCGTTATAAACGTTCAAAGCAGAACCGCATTCGGAGTTATGAATACGCAAAAAACCTGCTCAACCTGCGGCGGAACCGGTAAAGTTATTGACACACCTTGCCAAAAATGTGCAGGAAAAGGCAAAGTTCGCCGCAAAAATAAAATTGATGTTAATATACCTGCCGGAATCAATGACGGTCAGGTAGTTAATATGCGTGGATACGGCAACAGCGGAATCAACGGCGGTCCGTCCGGCGATTTAAAAATCGTTATTAATATTAAGCCTCATTCATATTTTGAAAGAGACGGATTTAACGTTTGGTTTGAAAAACACGTTTCTATTGTAGAAGCAACCCTTGGTGCAGAGCTTCAAGTACCTACTCTTGACGGAAATGTTAAATACACAATGCCTGCCGGCACACAACCCGGCGAAGTTTTCAAACTTAAAGGCAAAGGTATTCAAAAATTAAATTCTGTAGGAAAAGGCGACGAATTTGTAAGAATAGTTGTTGATATTCCTAAAAACATTACCGCAGAGCAGAAGAAAGCATTACTTGAATTTGACAAACATTACACACCGCCTAAAAACCAGGGCAAGGAAGGATTTTTTGACAAATTTAAGAAAAAGTAACCTAAAATAATATAAAAATCACACTGTTATTTAATTATATTGACCTTTAAATTCATCTTTGATATAATTTAAGCAGTTGAGTTCCGAAATACGCCTTATAAAACCATAAGGCGTATTTTTTAAACTTTTTATATTGAAAGGGTAAAGTTTATGAAAACAGATTATGTTATTGCCGTTGCCGGCACAGGATATGTAGGTTTATCAAACTCTGTTCTTTTATCACAAAACAACAAAGTTTTTGCAGTTGATATTATTGATGAAAAAGTTAAATTAATAAACAACAGGCAATCCCCTATTGCCGATAATGAAATTGAAGATTACTTGGCAAACAAAAAATTAAATTTAACTGCCACCACAGACGGCGAAACGGCATATAAAAATGCAGATTTTGTTATTATTTCAACACCAACCGACTACGATGTTGAAAAAAATTACTTTAACACTGATTCTGTTGAAAGCGTTATTGAAACCGTTAACAATGTAAACCCTAATGCGGTTATGATTATTAAATCAACCGTGCCGGTAGGATTTACAGAAAGTATGCATAAAAAATATCCAAATGCAAAGCTTTTATTCAGTCCTGAATTTTTAAGAGAAGGCAGAGCTCTTTACGACAATCTTTATCCGAGCAGAATTATTGTCGGCGTGCCGAAAGAAAGTTCAGAAGAAATAAAAGAAGCGGCGCACACATTTGCAAAGCTACTGCAACAGGGCGCAATTAAAGATAATATAGACACTTTATTTACATATTCCACCGAAGCAGAAGCCGTTAAATTGTTTGCAAACACATATTTGGCGCTTCGTGTAAGTTATTTTAATGAACTTGACACTTATGCCGAAATCCACGGCTTAAATTCAAAGCAAATTATTGAAGGCATAGGACTTGACCCAAGAATAGGAAGCCATTACAATAACCCGTCATTCGGATATGGCGGATACTGCTTGCCAAAAGACACCAAGCAATTACTTGCAAACTACGCCGACATTCCGGAAAATCTTATTAAAGCCATTGTTGATTCAAACGACACAAGAAAAGACTTTATTGCAAACAGAGTTCTTAAACTGGCAAATCACTCACAGGAAGCACCTGCCACCGTTGGCGTTTACAGGCTTACAATGAAGTCAAATTCAGATAATTTCCGCCAAAGCTCAATTCAGGGAATCATTAAAAGAATTAAAGGCGAGGGTGCAAATGTAATTATTTACGAACCAACCCTCAAAGACGGCGATATGTTTTATTCAAACAAAGTTGTTAACAACTTAAACGAATTTAAAAACAAATCAAATGTAATTATTGCAAACAGAATGAATGATGAGCTTGAAGATGTTTGCCAAAAAGTTTATACAAGGGACATTTACGGCAGAGATTAATCTTTGACAAGTGTTATAATAAGTGTTAATATAAAGACTGTTATTTGGGCTTACACAGCCTGTAACAGTCTTTTATTTTTCAGGTGCAAAATATTATGGCAAAACCCATTTCTCATTTTATAACAATAACAAAACACAGGCACAGAGTTTTTGCCCACTGCGTTAAGGCGGGTATTCCGCTGCAAGGCTTAAAACACGACCTTTCCAAATATTCGCCTGCTGAATTTATTCCCGGCGCAAAATATTATTTGGGAACACGTTCTCCAAATGAAGCAGAGCGAGATGCAATAGGTTATTCCTCTGCCTGGCTTCACCACAAAGGAAGAAACAAACACCATTACGAATATTGGATGGACTACAATTCAGCCACCAAAAAAATGGAGCCTGTGGAAATGCCTATTCGTTACTTTAAAGAAATGTTTTGTGACAGAGTGGCGGCAAGCAAAATTTACCAAGGAAAAAATTACACAACCGCCCACCCGCTTGAATATTTTCAAAGAGCAAAACCAAGAATTCAAATACACCCAAACACAAGTGCTTTGCTTGAAAAAGCATTAACAATATTAAAAGAAGAAGGCGAAGATAAGGCCTTTGAATTTGTAAAAAACTTAAAATAAAAAAATCCCTTTTCGTGTAATACGAAAAGGGATTTTTATTGTTAATTATTATTTTCGTCGCCCTTCGGTTCTGTTTCGGTATAAACATTACTTTGAGAAACAGAAGTTTCACCGGCAAAATCATTATTTTGCTTAGAAGCCAACGGGTCATAATAAACAGGCTTTTCAGGCATTTGATAAGCTGTGCCGCTGTTTACATTTTGAACTGTTGCTTTTGATTTACTGCAAAAACCGTAAATAACAAGAATGGCACCTAAAGCAAAAATTGCAATTCCTACACACAAACCAACAGTTAAACTACTTCTTACATCCTTAATGTAATTATCAAAATCACCTACAGGACAAGCATATTCAAAGGAAACGCCGGAATCCGTAATTCCCATATCATTAAACTGTTCCACAGTTTCTTGATACCAAGAGCACACATCGGAATCAAGAACGGTTGTTACTTTATCTGCATTTTCAACGCACATATCCGTTACCATATCGCCGATAAGCGCATCGTCATTTTCAGAATATTCTTTAAAGCGCTGAAAATCCGAATCCTCGCCTTCAACCTTTAATGACGCAAAATATGTATAACCGTCTTTATCATCAAATGCAATAAGATAATACCATTCATCTAAGGAGCTGTCGTCATAAGTAACTGTTCCGTAGCAGTCAAAAACACAAACGTCTTTTAACTCATAATATTCCAATGAATCCATATAGTTATAATTAACGGTTTTGGAATCAATAGGCTTTCTGTCTTGTTTCAACTCGTCGGCAGTAAAAAATATTATTGCAGAAGAAATCAAAACTGCTATACAACCGATTATTATTGCAACAATTTTTTTACCTTTTTTACTTTTTGGTACTGGAACCGCCACTGGTACGTTCATAATTTATTCTCCTTATTCTGCCGCCGGTGCAGTTACTTCAACCGAACCGTTGTGGTTTGATGATGCAAGGCAAATCCAAGATTTACCCGGGTTAAGTTTAAGTTCCTTGCCGTTTGTATCTGTGAAATAAAGCTTATCGTTTTCAACTTTCCAATTAAAATCAACTATTGTGCCGTTTGAAGCATATTTGCCGGTACCGCTTGTGTAAGTGTAGTTCAAATATGTTTCCGTTTTACCTGAACCTTTATAATTTTGCTTGTCAATATAAGTAGACTCGGCAAACATTACAAGCACATTTGTAAAGCTGACAGGTGCACCGTAATCATTTTCGTTTGTATAAACGCCTTTTTCACTGTCAAAAGCCAATGTGTGAGTTGCGGTTCTGTCAGAAATTTTAACTTTAAGTTCTTGACAAGGCGTAGTTGAAACAGCTTGAAGCTTTTCATTAAATGCAAGCTTTGAAAAATTATTTTCATCAAGGTCAAGTCTGTAGCCCTTATCGTTGCAAACATCCAACAATTTATCGCCAAGCAAAACAGCATTATGAGGCGATACTTTATCTTTTGTACGCTTAAAGCAACTTGAAACATAAATACCGTCTACATCGTCAACGCCTTCGCTTTTAATTGTTTCATATCCGCCAACATAATCGCCCTTGCTGTGGCTGCCGCCGTAATGAACAAAAATAGAATCAAAGAATTTTGAAAAAATTACATAGCTCGGTCTTGCAGAACGATTTGGACCAACCATTTCTGGCAAGTTTGTTTGGTCGGCATAAAACCAAAGCATGCGTGTTTCGCCGCCCTCTACTTCGCCTTCAACAATAATATCAGGCGTGTCCATATTATACTGCGGTCTTGCACCCTTTGAGTTTTCAACAACAACCGAAATCGGACGTTTGCCTACAGCTGCCGTGTTATAATCAGCCTCACCTGTTAATGGGTTACGAATAACTACAGGTGCCGCCGTTGTTGTTACGGTTGTAGGCTGTGTGGTGGTTGGCTCTTCCTTTTTTGCAAAAACGCCGAAATAAAGACCTACTGCAACTGCCACAACAACCGCCACGGCAATAATTGCAATGATTATTTTCTTTTTATTATCGCCTTTTTTCATAATATTTTCCTCTTCACTGTATTCGTCTGCCGCCAAATCATTTAAATTCACACTGTCTGAAGTATCATCCGCACTGCTTTGCTCTTCTTTTAAATCAAATTCAGCCGAATCGTTTTCTTCAATTTCCTGTGGAACATTTTCCTCTTTACTTTCATCCGAATATGTAAAATCAGGCTGTTCGGGAGCAGCTTCTTTTTTGCTTTCATTGATACTGAAATTCGTTTCCTGCTCTTGCGATTTGCCGTTTTTTATTTCATTAAGAATTTTTTCAAGTTCATCGTTTTTATCACTCATATAAAAACCTCCTGCCGTTATTTTACCATAACACATATAATAATGCACTATATTTTTTAAATTTTGGTTATTTTATTGATTTAATGCACAATATATTGTAAAATATTAACATAAAAAGGACGTGAAATAATGGCTACAACTATTCCTGTAATTATTACAAACACCAATATTTTGGTTTACGATAAAAATGCAGATGAATTTAAACCCTTTTCTTTACCGGGTATTTCAACCCAACCGAACATTCCGTTTTACCATTCCTACGCAAAAAAAATTGCAGAAAGCCAGCATTATATAAAAGAATTTATTAAATCCATTCATTCCGGCAAACTTTCAAAAAATATTTTGGCAATAATTGTGCCTGATGACACAAGCGCACTTGAAAGCATTTTTATTAACGAATTCTTTTTACATTCCGGAGCATGCAAGGCTGTTGCGCAAATGACTATGGGTCAAGCCCTTTCAAAAGATGTTGAGGCATATATTTCTGTTTCAAAATCAAGTAGAAATCTTGTTTTGCAATACATTAAAAACAACGAAATTCAGGCTTGCAGATATTATGATGTTAATGATTACGACCCAAACCAAATTAAAGAAGACGCAAAACGACTGCATATAGAAATCGAATATGACAAAACGCCCGTTTTTATAAATAATTTTAACCTTAATATGGATGATTTTTTTGAAATGGGCGAAATTATTACACCAAAACAGTTTATGGATAAAATTTCCGTAATTGATGTGCAAAAAATATAAAGAATAAAAAAATCACCTTTGCCAACAATATTGGCGAGGTGATTTTTTATGGATAAAAACAAAAAGAAAAAAGAAAGCAAAATCAACGGCAAAAAAGTGATTGATTTAACTTCATACATCAGCCGAGATATGGTTCAAAGCGACACAAACGGCAGTTATACAGGCACCACGGCAGACACTTATTTTAAAGGCGAATATGAAGAGCCTGTGCAGGACGCAGACGACTTATAAAAGAAAAAGGAACGTTGCCGATAATCGGCGCCGTTCCTTTTTATACATAATTTAAAACATCATAAATATTATTTACAATAGGCACATCGCTGCGTAAATTCTTATCCTTAAACCAGCCCCAATTCATACGAATTGCATTCATTCCGGAATCTAACGCACCTTGAATATCGTTTACGGGATGGTCGCCCACATAAACGCATTCATCAACATTAACACCTAATTTTTCGGCTGTATAATTAAAAATTTGTGCATCCGGCTTTGCAAAAGGCAAATCGCCGGAAACAACAACAATATCGCAATAAGGAATTAAACCGCTTTCTTTCATTTTTGTGCCTTGCAAAACAGAAGGTCCGTTTGTTATAACTCCGGTTTTGTAACCACGCTTTTGAAGCTCCTTTAAAAGCGGCACGGATTCTTTAAACATAACTATATGAAAGCCAAACTGTTCATCATAATGGCGTGCAAGTTCCTCTGCCGATGGAGAATTTTCCCAATGCCACATTTTTATTAAACCGTTAAACCATTCAACACGGTTAACATAGCCGCCGTTACCCGTTTCAACCATATCTTTTCTGCACTGTTCCTTTTCTTTTGCAGAAAGAGAAGGTAAAAAAGTTGAAACAAATGTGTTTGTATATTTATCGAAAGCTGCTGTTCTGTCTTGAAGAGTTTCGTCAAAATCAAATAATACTGCTTTTATCATAATCAAGTTGCCTTTTTAAATCATTAACATCTTTAAACGTTTTTTCAGGTCGAAGGTAATTTAACAATTCCACTGCCACGTTTTTACCGTACAAATCGCCGTTAAATCCAAAAAGATGAGTTTCGCAAAGAGGCTCATCAACACGCCAAGTAGGTCTCATTCCTATATTGGTAAAAGATTTATACTCTTTGCCGTCAACTATTACCTTGCTTTCATAAACGCCGAATTTAGGCACAATAAGACCTTGGGGCAAATGCTGATTAATTGTAGGGAAACCTATTGTTCTGCCACGCCTGTCGCCGCTTATAACTTCGTTTTCAAAAGTAAAATTATAACCAAGCATTTCATTTGCGGCAACAATTCTGCCCTCTTTAACGGCTTTTCTGATACGGGTTGAACTTATCGGCAGGCTTTCATAATCCTGCGCTTCCAAAATACGCACCCAAATATCTTTTTTCTCCAAATAATTGCGCATGTCAACGGCAGACCAAGAAGCATTTTTGCCAAAACGAAAATTAAAGCCGCAAAGAACCGTTTGAGCGTGAAATTTTTTTATTAAAATTTCCTCAATAAACTCCTCGCCGGAATAATTTTTTATTTCGTCAAAATTCGCAAAAACGGCATTTTTATATCTTTCCTGAAAAATACTTTTTTGAAGAAGAGAAAATTTGTTATGCACACAATAAATTGTAACATTTTTTGCACCTGTTACAACCGTTTTATGGGCAAGATGCATTCCGTCAAAATCGCCCAGCGCCACCGCTATTCTGTTTTTATTATTATCGTTTGTCATAATCATCTGTTAATTAAAAGCCTTGCAACTTTTAATTCATTTTCATCTGTTTTGCCTAAGCCTAAAAATTCATTTTCAAAAGAATAAACCCTGTAAATTGTATTGTCTTGCAAAGTTTTTCTTATTCTGTCCAAATCAAGAGCTCCGCCGTTTTTAAAACGTGTGGTCTGCGCCTGACTGATTTTAACATCATCATAAGCACCAAGTGCTTTTTCAACAGGAATTATAACGCTGTCAAAGCCGCTTCCGCTGTCTTTCAGCTGCTGTAATTCGTCAAGGCTCAAGCAATTTTCAAGTGTAAATCCCATGGCATTTGTTCTTTCAAGCGCAGTCATAACGGCACCGCAGCCCAAAAGCCTGCCCAAATCATCTATAAGCGTTCTGATATAAGTACCTTTTGAACAAAAAACATCTATAACATACTCATTATCCGCTTCATTACAACTTATAAGAGATAATTCTTTTATTTCTGCTTCTCTTTCTTCTCTTTCAACCTCAATGCCCTTTCGTGCCAAATCATAAAGCCTTTGACCGTTAACGGAAACAGCCGAATACATTGGCGGAATCTGCATTATTTTACCCCTGAAATTGCCAAGTGCACTTTCCACATCGGCAGGCGAAGCATTAACGCTGTATTCTGCCGTAACTGTGCCTGTAATATCAAGAGTATCTGTTGTTTTTCCAAGCAAAAACGTTGCTCTGTAGCCCTTATCGCTTTCAGGCAAATAATCAAGAAATTTTGTTGCACCGCCAACCATAACCGGCAAAACGCCTGTTGCCATAGGGTCTAAAGTTCCTGTGTGCCCAACCTTTTTTTCTTTCAAAATTCCTCGCATTTTTGCGCAAACGCCGAAAGAAGTTATATCTTTGCCTTTGTTAACACAGATTATTCCCGTCATTCAAGAATTTCCCCGCATTTTTCAATAATCATTTCAACTGCTTTTTCAACGTTGCAATCAAACCTGCAAGCACTTGCTTGGGTATGACCGCCGCCGCCGAAATTTTTAGCCAATGTTGCCGCATTTATGCCAAATGTTCTGAAAGACGCTTTACATGTTCCGTCTTCCTTTTCACGAATTGTAACGCCGATTTCAACGCCCTCTATTTGGCGTGTTATAGGTGCAAGCGCTTCCGTTTCCTGCTCATTAGAACCTGTTTTTGCATACATATCCTGCGTAACCGTAATAACAGCCACCCTGTCGTTACAATAAAACTTCATTCCGTCAAGCGCCAATCTCTCCAACTTTACATAGGATTTTGTTTTAGTTTCAAACATAACTCGGTTAATTGTGCCGTTATCTGCACCTTTTTCCATTAAATCCGCAGCAATTCTGTAAGTATCCGGTGTGGATGATGCATATCTGAAACAGCCTGTGTCTGTTGAAATGCCCGTATAAAGACAATCGGCAATTTTTTTATCAATATCAACGCCAAGTTGCAAAATAACTTTATAAATAATTTCACAAGCCGCCGCAGTTTCCTCTAACAAAAGATTTTGTGCAAAATCAGTGTTTGTGGAATGATGGTCAATACAAAGATTGATTTTGCCGCCGTAAACATCCGCAAGAGAACCCAAAAGATTTTCTGTAGCCGTGTCAACCGCAACAACATATTTCGGTTCAAAATCGGGCAAGTCCAAATCGTCAAAAAGATAATTATACTTTTTCGGAATGGAATCCGCATTTATTACCTTTGCATTTTTGCCTAATTTAAGCAAAGCACGGCAAAGCCCAAAGCCGCATCCCAACGTATCGCCGTCGGGATGGGCGTGAGTTAAAATAAGAATATCATTTTGCTCTTTTAAAAGAGCAGCACATTTTTCAACATTAATCCTCATTTGCAGTACCTTTTAGTTTTTCAAAAATCTCCATTCCTTTTTCTATTGAATCATCGGCAATAAATGTTAATTCCGGTGATTTTCTTAAATGAAGATTATTTCCGAGCGCACGGCGAATATACCCCTGAGCAGACGTTAAACCTTTGCAGGCAACCTTTGCCGTTTCTATACCCTCCATTGCGCTGACATATACTTTCGCATAACTTAAATCGGATGAAACGGTTACATTAACCACCGTAAGCATTTTTCCGTTAACACGAGGGTCTTTTAACTCACGCATTAAAGAAATTATTTCACGCTTAATATCTTCCGATATTCTGTCAATATGAAATCCTGCCATAATTAATCCCTATATTCCTCTACAATGTAACATTCAAGAATATCGCCCGGTTTAATATCGTCCCAATTTTCAAGAGAGATACCGCATTCATAACCGGATGAAACCTCTTTAACGTCATCTTTAAATCTCTTAAGGTTTTTAATTGCCGTGTCTGCAATCTGCTTGCCGTTTCTTACAACACGAACCTTACCGTTTCTGCGCACTGTGCCGCTTGTAACAAGTGAACCTGCGATTGAACCGACGCTTGAAAGAGTGTAAACCTCACGAACCTCAACAGTACCGGTGTCAACATTACGGTATTTAACGGAACGCATTCCTCGCATTGCAGATTCAATATCTTCAATAGCGTCATAAATAATATCGTACTGTTTAATTTCAACGCCGTCTCTTGCCGCATTGTCTGCCGCAATTTGCTCAACGCCAGTTGCAAAGGCAACAATAATTGCATTTGAAGCATTTGCAAGCATTACATCGGAATCGTTAACGGCACCAACTGCACCGTGAATAATTTTTACTCTAACTTCATCATTTTCGATTTTAAGAAGAGATTGCTTAACAGCCTCAACAGAACCTTGAACGTCTGCCTTAACAATAATGTTAAGTTCTTTAAGTTCGCCCTCTTCAAGAGTTGAGAACAATGTGTCCAAAGTAACCTTTTGATAAAGTTTAAATTCTTCTTCCTTAGCCTTAGACTTACGCTGTTCAACAAGTTCTTTTGCAAGACGTTCGTTTGAAACAACATTAAATTCATCACCGCTCATAGGTGCACTGTCAAGACCCATAATTTCAACAGGAACAGACGGACCCGCGCTGTTAATTTTTCTGCCTTTATAATCTGTCATAGCACGAACTCTGCCCACAGATGTGCCTGCAACAACATAATCGCCTGAATTTAAAGTACCGTTTTGAACAAGGAATGTTGCAATAGGACCTCTGCCCTTATCAAGCTTTGCTTCAATAACAATACCTTTTGCACTTCTGTCCGGGTTAGCTTTAAATTCGCCCATTTCCGCAACAAGAAGAATTGTTTCAAGCAATTTATCAATGCCCATTCTTGTTTTAGCCGAAACGGGAACGCAAATAACATCGCCGCCCCATTCTTCCGGAACAAGTTCCTGCTCTGTTAACTGTTCCATAATTCTTTCAGGGTTTGCGCCCTCTTTATCCATTTTGTTAATTGCAACAATAATATCAATACCTGCGGCTTTTGCATGGTTAATAGCCTCAATAGTTTGCGGCATAATACCGTCATCTGCGGCAACAACAAGAACAGCAATATCTGTTGCCATTGCGCCCCTTGCACGCATTGCTGTGAAAGCGGCATGACCCGGAGTATCAAGGAAAGTAATTCTTTCACCGTTTACATCTACCTGATAAGCACCGATTGCCTGAGTAATTCCGCCGGCTTCGGTAGATGTAACATCTGTATCTCTGATAGCGTCAAGAATAGAAGTTTTACCGTGGTCAACATGACCCATAACGCAAACTACAGGCGGTCTTACCACTGCGTTTTCATCGTCTTCAACTTCTTCTTCTATAATTTGTTCTTCAATAGATACTTCAACCTGCTTTTCAACCTTTGCACCTAATTCTGTTGCAACAATTTCGGCAGTATCATAATCAATAACCTCATTAACTGTTGCCATAACGCCCAAAGCCATAAGCTTTTTAATAACTTCGGTTGCCGTCATACGAAGCAAAGCGGCAAGGTCGCCAACAGTAATTTCTTCGGGAACCTGAATTTTGATTTGCTGCTTCTTTCTTTGCTCTGCAATACGGGCAAGACGCTGCTGTTCCGTTTCCTTCTTTGAACGGGCGTGCATACCCTGCGGCCTTTTCTTTCTGTATTGCTTTGACTTTTGATTAAGCTTTTGCTTTTTCTGATAATCGCCCATTGATGAAGCAGGAGCAATATCTTCATACTTTTGATTGTATTTTTCAAGGTCAACGTTGTTAACTCTTGTGTCAACGTGGCGAGCCTCGCCCTTTGTTCTTGCCTGCGGTGCCTGGCTTGCTTTTTTCTTTGCCTTTTCCTCTGCACGTTTTGCAGCCTGCTCTGCCATTTGAAGAATAGCGGCTTGGCTTTCACGCTTTTTATCTTTTTGAGGGTTTGACTTTTTAGCGCCCTCTGCTTTTTCTTTTTTATGAACGGGCTTTTTGTTGCCTGCTGTTTTGAAATAATTGTCAAAGTTTTTAACGCTGTTATCAAGAGTTAATTTATCGAAAAGCATATTAAGTTCATTTTCTTCAAGAACCGTAGATGCCTTTTTTGCCGGACCGTCACAAATCGTGCTTAAAATATCAATCATTTCTTTGTTTGATTTGCCAAAATCCTTTGCCACATCGGAGACTTTTACCTTAATTACCATATATGCAGTTCCTCCTTATTTATCTTAATTATTATCTGTGTTTTCTTCTGAAAGAGAAATTATTTTTTTGCCGAAATTTTCATCCTCAACGGAAATGACGCCTGCCTTATAACCGCAGGCAAAATGAATTTCGGAAATTAAAATATCTGTTTTAAGAAGTTTAACCTTTAAATGCTTTTTTTCAATTAAATGCTCAAACTCGCCTGTTAAACGGGGCGAAACATCACCGGCAAAAACAAGAAGCCTTGATTTTTTTGAAATTAATGAATTAACGGCAGCGTCATGCCCCATGGCAAGCTTACCTGCACGGCGTGCCAAACCAAGCATTGAAAGAGTTTTTTCCTTATTCATTTGCTTATTTCTTCTTCCATTTTATTATATACTTCATCTTCTATTTTCATAGAAAATGCACGTTCAAACGCTTTTTTCTTTCTTGCTTTTTTTAAGCATTCAATATTATTGCAAACATAAGCGCCTCTGCCGTTTTTTTTACCGGTTAAATCAAGACTTACTTCGCCCTCCGGGCTTTTTACAACCCTGATAAGCGTTCTTTTGTCAAACATTTCACCGCAGCCGGTACACATACGCTTTGCTTCACGTTTGGTTTTCATTGGTATCATTCCTTAAAAATTATTCTTCCGAACCTTCGTAAAATCCCGATTCCGGTTTAATATCTATTTTCCAACCGGTAAGTTTTGCAGCAAGGCGAACATTTTGACCTTTATTGCCGATTGCAAGGCTTAATTGGTCATCCGGAACGGTTGCACGGCAGCATTTTTCTGCCTCATCAAGAATTTCAACCTCGCAAACATCGGAAGGAGCAAGTGCTGCCGCAATGAATTTTGCATTATCTTCACTGTATTCCACAATGTCAATTTTTTCGCCGCCCAAAGCTTCAACAATATTTGTAACACGCTGACCTTTAGGACCGATGCAAGCACCCACAGCGTCCACATCTTCATCCTTGCTGAAAACAGCGATTTTTGTTCTTGAACCGGCTTCTCTTGAAACAGATTTAATTTCAATAGTTCCGTCGTAAATTTCAGGAACTTCTGTTTCGAAAAGTCTTCTTACAAGACCGGGATGTGTGCGTGAAATCATAATCTTAGGACCTTTGCCGCCTTCACGAACATCGACAACGAAAATTTTAACCTGCATATCTGCAACAAGCTCTTCACCCGGAACCTGCTCGGATTTTGGAAGAATAGCTGTTGTTTTGCCGATTTCAACAGTTGCATTGCCTGTAATAGGGTCAACACGTGTAACCTTTGCAGTAACAAGCTCTTGATTTTTGCTTTGGAATTCCTGAAGTTGCTTTCCTCTTTCGGCTTCTCTTATTCCTTGGCGAAGAACATGCTTTGCCGTTTGAGCCACGATTCTGCCCAAGTCCTTTGTTTTAATAGGAATATCAATGGTTTTACCCACTTTTGCGCTTTTACGGATAGCCTGCGCCTCTTCAAGAGTTAAATCTGTATCAGGGTCTTCAATTTCTTCAACAACATTTTTGCGTGCATAAACCTTAATTTTTTCTTTTTCAGGGTCTATATCGCAATGAACAATATCTTTGCCGTTAAAATCATGCTTTGCGGCAACGATAATTGCGCCGGCGATTTTTTCATAAAGATAATCTGCCGAAATGCCTTTTTCACTTTCAAGCATTTTTACTGCTTCAAAAAATTCTTTGCTCATTTTTCCTATCAACCTTTCTTAAGTAAATTTAATTAAAATCATTTATGTCAAAATCATCAAGCTTAACATATGAAGTTTCTTTTTTGTTAAGAGTGATTTCATTTTCATCCTGCAATTTAACAGTAAGCTCGCCGTTGTTATATGAAGTAAGCACACCGTTAAAATCCCTAACATTATCAATAGGGCGAATTGTTCTTACCATAACCTTTGAACCCACATATTTTTCAAAATGCCAATCTTTTTTCAATTCTCTTTCAACACCGGGAGAGCAAACCTCAAGCATATAGCTTTGTGAAATAGGGTCTGCCTCATCAATGGGCTTGGTAATAGCGTGAGTTAAATCAACACAATCGTCAATGGAAACGCCGCCGTCTTTATCAATAAAAATACGAAGATACCAATCTGTGCCCTCTTTTTTAAAAGTAATGTCCCAAATAGAAAGGGAAAGGTTTTCGGCATAAGGCTTAACAATTTCTTCTATTTTTTCAACTGTATTTTTGCCTGCCATAACAAAAAACCTCCTTACAATAATATGAGAGCGGCCTTTCAGCCACTCTCACTTTCTAACATATCTTACGCTAATAATATAATATATAAATTATAATATGTCAAGAATTTTATTTAACTTTGTACAAATTGCCCTCAAAAGGACGAAGTTTATCTGTTGTTTTGCCGTAGGTTGAAGCAACAAGTTCATAACAACCTGCGTTGCTTGGTCTTTCAACTGATTTTTTGCCCAAGTTAAGTTCAACATAATATTTTTCGCCCTCATATTCTCTGAAATAGCAGAACAAAGGCGCTTTTGCCGCTTTTCGTTCAAAGCTGCCGTAAACCAAAGCCGGCGTTGATTTTCTTAAAGCAATTACTTTTTTATAGAAATTATAAACGCTGTCTGCCCTGTTAACAGAATCTTTAACATTATACTTTCTGTAATCGCCTGTAATTTTAAGCCAAGGAGTACCTGTGGTAAAGCCGGCATTTTTACTGTCTTCCCACTGCATAGGTGTGCGTGCATTATCACGTGTGCCTGTTTTAGCACGGTTAAACGCTTTTTCTTTATCTTTACCCTTTTCAACCAATTCTTTATAAATATTAACGGCTTCAACATCATTCATTTGTTCAATGGATTCAAAATCGCCGTTACCCATTGAAATTTCCTGACCTTGATAAATATAAGGCGTGCCGCGAAGCGTCATTTCAATTAAGGCGCACACTTTTGAAATTTCTTCTCGGTAAGCACCTGTTTTGTCAACCTTTGAAACAATACGTGGATTGTCGTGATTTTCAAAGAACACAGCCGGCCAGCAATGATTTGTGTATCGAGTTTGGAATTTTTCAAATTCCTGCATTACTTTATACAAATCGTAATCATAAGTATCATAATTTGTATGACCTTGGTTAATTAAAAAGTCAAAATTAAACACCGTGTCTAATTCTTTACGATAATCGGCAGTAAGCATTTTATCCATTTCAATTCCTGCACCGCCACATTCGCCAACGGTATAAACATCATAATTGCCAAATGTTTTTTCACGCATTTCATGCAAAAACTCGTGCAAACGCGGACCGTAAAAATAATATTCTGCCCCTTTAAAACCTGTGAGTAAGCCTAAAAACGCATTTGCCTGAGGATAGCCTGGAGTTTTACTGATAAAGTTAATTACATCCATTCTGAAACCGTCTACGCCTTTATCAAGCCACCAAATCATCATTTCATAAATGCTTTGACGAACTTTTTCGTTTTCCCAATTCAAATCCATTTGCTTTTTGCTGAATAAATGCATTGCCCACTGATTTAAATTTTCATAATAATTCCAAGCAGGACCTTTAAAAAGAGAAAGCCAGTTGTTTGGAGGCGTAATTCCCTTATCCGTGGCATCCTGCCATATGTAATAATCGTGGTAAGGATTATCCTTTGACTTCAATGCCTCTTGAAACCAAAAATGTTCATCACTTGTGTGATTTACAACTAAATCCACAATAAGCTTCATATCTCTTTTATGAATTTCGGCAAGCAAATTATCAAAATCTTCCATAGTGCCGAATTCAGCCATTATTTTTTGATAATCACGAATATCATAACCGTTATCGTCATTTGGTGAATCATAAAACGGCGAACACCAAATAGCCGTTACACCCAAATCTTTAAGATAATCAAGCTTTTCGGTAATGCCCTTTAAATCGCCGATTCCGTCGCCGTTGCTGTCGTAAAACGAACGTGGATAAATTTGGTAAATTACAGCCTCTTTCCACCATTTCTTTTCCAAAACACCTTCATCTGTAAGAAGCTCGTTTTTTTCCAAATTAAGCATATCGCAAACTGTTTGAACTGTTTTTGCGTCCAACAATCCAAAAGAAAGAGTAGTAAGGGTTTTAAATTTTGCTTTTCCCAAAATGCCTGTTTCCGCAGCATCTGCAGGAAGCCTTAACGCAAGCATTAATTTTTCAATAACATCTTTTGCCATTGGATTTGCCATGGCTTCTTTTAAAGTTGTGTTTGGTGTAATTTTAACCATAATCAACCCTCCGAAAACAATATATATGTTAATTATATTTCAAATTTAGGTATTAATCTATATGCACAATAAATAATTTTTCACCCTGTTTTTTGTGCAACAATAAAAAAATCCCGTTAACACTTTTGTATTAACGGGATATAAAATTAATTACCTTTTTCAATGCTTATTTCATCAAAGATTTTAAGCAAATCTTCAACTTTTGCATTTTTCTTTTCATCGCCTTTAATATCAAGACGGGGTTTACCCTCATGCATCATAACAAGTCTGGTTCCGTATTCACATGCAAAACGAAGATTGTGAGTAACCATCATTGTTGTAATTTGATTTTTTTCAACAAGCTTTTTTGTTAAATCCATAACTATTTCCGAGGATTTTGGGTCAAGAGCGGCAATATGCTCATCAAGAATAAGCAGCTCTATATCAGTCATATTGGCAATAACAAGAGCAAGTGCCTGCCTTTGCCCGCCGGATAATGTGCCGGCTAAAGTACCCATTCTGTTTTCCAGCCCCATATTGCACTGTTCAAGCAAAGATTTATAATAATCTATTCTTTTCTTATTAACGCATTTACCTAATCCGAAAGGTTTGTTTTTATTATCTGCAAGTGCCATATTTTCAAGAATTGACAAATCTGCGCAAGTTCCCAACGCAGGATTTTGAAATACTCTGCCTATAATTTTTGCACGCTTAAATTCGGAAACAGAAGTAATATCTTTGCCGTTAAAAATAATTTTGCCTTCATCAGGCTTCATAGAACCGCAAATAAGATTTAAAAGTGTTGTTTTACCGCTGCCGTTTGAACCGATAACAGAAACGAACTCGCCCTTTTCCACTTTAAAATTAAAGTTATCAAAAACAGTTGTTTCATCTACCGTGCCGGCATTAAAACGTTTTGTTATATTTTGTAATTCAAGCATTCTTCTCTCTCCTTTTCTTTGTTTTGTCTTTGAGAGTTCCGCTGAATACAAGAGCCAAAACAAACAGCACTGCCATTAAAATTTTGTTATATTCACTTGGAAGACCGATAACAACGGCAATTTGCAGACACGCTTTGTAAATTATTGTGCCCAAAATTACCATTGTTGTTGCTTTCATAAAGCCAACTCGTTTAAATACCGACAAGCCGATAATTACACTTGATAAACCGAAAACAACCATACCTACACCCATGGTAGTATTTGCCGTTTCTGTGCTTTGCGCAATAACGGCACCGCTTACAGCCGCCAAACCGTTGCCTATTGCAAGACCTAAAATTTTTGTGGCACCGGGATTTTTTGCAAGCATAACAACATACTGCTGGTTTGAACCTGTGGCACGAAGAAGCATGCCTGATTTTGTTTTAAGATACAAATCAATAATAATTTTAATTAAAACAACAAAAACAGCCAAAACAATAAGTTTTCTTATGTTAATACCCCCTGCGGACTGAGGAAGAACACTTGCAATGCCGCTGTTAAAAATTGTTTTTCTGCCGAAAATAGAAGCAATAGACTGACCGCCGGTACCCACTTTTATTAAAACAAGATTTACCGAAAGCAAAGCAGTATAAACAAGAATTCCGGATAAAAGCGGCTCTAATTTCAATTTAATATGAAGCAAGCCGGTAATACAGCCTGCAAGCAATCCGCAACCGAATGCTATCAAAAGGCTAAGCCAAGGGTTTACTCCCTTTAAAATCAAAACGCAGGAAACAATGGCACCTAAAGGCATTGTTCCGTCTACTGACAAATCGGGAAAATCAAGTATGCTGTAAGACAAATAAACGCCAAGAGCCAAAATGGCATACTTAAAGCCCTCTTCAAAAACTACTTTTACAATATTTAAAATATCCAAATCATCACATCTTTCAAAAAAATAGCACAAAGTGCAAACAAAACAAGCGGCAGGAAAATCCTGCCGTTGAATTTAAATATTATTCTGCTGTTGTAGAAACCTTTTGAACACTGTCAAGTTCAGCCGGAATTGTAAGTCCCAAGCCTGCGGCAACATCAGGATTTACAACAACAAATGAATCTGTAACGGTAACAGCCGGATAAGCAGCCGCACTTGCACCGTTAAGAATATCTATAGCCATGTTGCCTGTTTTTTCACCTAAAGCAACATAATCTATTGAAGCGGAAGCAACACATCCCTTTCTTACTTGCTCTATTTCTGAACCGTAAACAGGAATTTTTGCTGTTTGAGCCTGTTCCATAAACACGCTCATATTATCTACAACATTGTTATCCGTAAGGTTAGTAATAGCGTCAACCTGAGGAATAAGAGCCGCAGCCGCCGAAGCAAGCTCCGAAGCCTCGGAAATACCCTGAGAAATAAGATTTATGCCTGCTTTATCACATTCGCTTTTAAGTGTTTCAAGCTGGCTGATTGAATTTGCCTCACTGGTAGTATAAAGAACGCCCAAATTTTCAATGCCCGGTTGAAGCTGTTTAATAAGCTTAACCTGACCTTCAATATCAATAGCGTCTGCCGTACCTGTGCAGTTATTTACCGGTGCGTCCATTGATTCCACAAGACCTGCCGCAACAGGGTCTGAAACTGCGCAGAAAATAACGGGAATATTTGAAGAAGCATTTTGAACTGCCGAATAAGCACTCATTGCAGCCGGAGTTGCCACTGCAATAATTGCGTCGTAACCACCTGAAACCATTTGTTCCGCATAGCTTTGACAATCTGCGTCGGCACTGCCGCTTGAACCGATTTGAACATCATAAGCAATGCCAGCCTCATCAAGTGCATTTTTAACACCCTGTGTGCAGTTATCAAGGCTTGAATGAGGCATATACTGAAGAATTGCAACTTTTTTGCCGCTGTTATTTGAATTGCCGGAATTATTACCGTTTGAAGAACAGCCTGCCAAAACAGCCGCAACCGTTATAACAGCCATTAAAACAGCCAATATTTTTTTAAATTTTTTCATTTCTCGTTCCTCCAAAGAAAAATGTTAATATATAAATTATAAACTTGGGTTAATATTCTGTCAACAATTATTTATAAAAAAACAAGGGCGCCATGGGCACCCTTGTAATAAACGAAAAGTTTTGCAAAAATTATTTTGCTGCTTCTTCTTCGCCGTCTGCTTTCTTTTCTTTCAAAAGAACAAATTTTTCCATTGGGAAAAGAACAACCATTTGAACAAAGCCTGCTGCCAAGCCTGCAATGGTTCTTGCAAGACCGTTTAACCAAGCCCAAGGTGCTTTTGCAATTACACCAACAAGCCAACCCTGGAACCAAGTTGAGAAGAGAATAAGAGCAATCATAAGTACAATGTAAATAGCAAAATTGTACCAAGGTGCGTCTGACTTAAATGTTGTCTTCTTATTCTGATAGAAACCGTAAATATTAGCAATAAGGTTTGAAAGGAAGAAAGGAAGAAGATAACCCCAAGTAACAACACCGTCAACAACATACTTAGCAATTTGCTTTGCACCCTGTGCAGTTGAAGCATCAAAAATTACATCCGGCTTAAAAATTCCCTGAAGAAATGCAGGAAGAGTTGCAGTTACACTGTCAAAAATAAGCGGAAGAACGTTTGCAAGTACAAGCTGAATAATTGTTACCAAACCGGAAACAACAAGGAACTTAACAAGCTGCCATACGGTTTTAATGAATGAGCCTTTTTCCGCTGCGGCATTATCAATACCGCCAAGGCTGAATTTTTTCTTTTCGTCTGCCATAATTTTTACTCCTTAATAAATATGTAAAGTTTGCGTTTTTTATTATATCAAATACACAGCATATATGCAAGAAAAAATTACCTTATTATAAAAATTATATGAACAAACCGAAAATCGAAGCTGCGGCAATGGCTTTAACAATAGCAATAATTGCCCAAACCACAAGCCAAACAATGCCCACAATAATTGCCAAAAGCAATATAACGGCAAAAATAAGAATTAACAGCACAAGCGGACCCTTTTTGCTTTTCTTTACAGGGTCATCAAAATGCTTTTCTTCAAACATTTCCGCAGGGGCAGGATTTTCGTCATCAAAAACAGGGTAAAGCGGCAAGGTTGCTTTTTCATCGCAATAGCCTGAATTCCAAAGAAGAGGTTCAACAAGACTGCGCACGGATGTTGCACCCTTTAAGAACTTTCCAATAGGCAAATGAATTGTATTTAAAAATGAATCAATAACATTTAAAAATCCGCAGGTTAACTTATATTCTCTTGTTTCAGGGCCGTAAGGAGAATCGCCGCAATAAAGATTTTGTACCAGTTCAAGAATAAAATCAACAACCTTATTATCTGCAATATCCTGAATATCAGCTTTCTTTAAACCGCTTTCCTTTTTGCAAAGGCGCCAAATTTTTTTAAATGTAAGCTTATTAAGCAATTTGCCGATAGGTTTAATAATCCAACCTAATTTTTTAACTTTTTCGCCGGGAATTGAGAATGCCGGCGTAATATCTGCAAGACGGTCAATATCATTACCCATAGACCAAATAACGTCTGCAATCATACCAAAGAAGAAATTGCGCATATATTGAGGAAACGTTTTATCGCCCGTATCAATGCCGGGAACATTTTCAATATACACTGTTTCAACATCAATTTTAGCATGCTTAGGGTCAAAGGTAACATTTCTCATTGCAGGCGGACAGCCAATCATAGCTCCGCAGGCAATATCATAAAATCTGTTGCCTTTTTTGGTTGTTATATAGCTTATATCATGAACATGTGTATGACCTGTGAGCATACAATGAAGACCTGCGTCGGCAAAAAGTTCTCTTGTTTCCTCATGGTCTCTTTGCATATCGCCTTTGCCGATAATTGAATAAAACGGTGACGGCGAAATCATTGGATGGTGAGTCATTGCAATAACATATTGGTCATTATCCTGAGCGTCTTTAAGCTGCTCCATAATCCATTTTTTACATTCATCACTGTAGCCTGAACCCTGGCCCTCAACCTTATCGTTAGTATCGTCGTTAAGAGCAAAAAGCCTGTAACCCGGCGCAAGCTGAACAACGTAACAAAGGGACTGCTTAAATGTGGCAATAGCCTCGTTAGGTCCGAATTCATAATACATATCCCACAAATCGTGGCGATTTTCCACAGCGGGAACCTGAATTTGTTCATCACCTGAAAATCCCTTTGCAACACCGCCGTCTTGGTAATCGTGAGTAGCGGTAATTACATAAACGCGCTTACCTTTTTTCTTTAAATCACGCAACATTTCAATAAATTCTTCGTGAGACGCCAATTCGCCGTTTCTTGTTGTATCGCCGGACAAAACAACAATATCCGTAGAAGTATCTTTGCAAAGCAAATCAAAGCCTGCTTTAAGAACAAGGTCGCTGTCTTTTATAACCATTTGCGATTTAGCTTCCTCACGTTCATATGCCTTGCCCGATGTGCCGTTTTTCCTTGAATAATAATGAGTATCTGTAATAAACTGAATTTTTAACGGCTCATTATTACTGCCGCTTAATCTGTTAGCCATATATTACTCTCCCTTTTTGCAAATTGAAAGAACACCCGATTTAACGTTTCCGCTTAATGTAAATTCAAGGGAACCTTTGATTCTTTCGTTAAATTCAATCTCTTTTCCGTCAAGCTTTGCAACATAGTCGCAATCATCACTCAAAGTTACCACAAAGCTGTACTTATCATTTTCGCCAAAATATTTAAACGAAATTTCTGCGCTGTTTTCGGTTGTTTTTTGATAATCCGTCCACAAATCAAAACCTGATGTTACTGTTTGCGGTTTATAATAGCAATTTGCCCAAACGGAAATAGGAGCAGACAAACCGCCGAAATTATGGAACCAACCGCCACGCCTTGTGTCAACACCGAAGCATTCATATGTAAAATATGAAAAATCTGTTTCTTCTTTCCACATTTCAAGGGCTCTGTTTGCAATTTCAAACGCAAAATCCGTGTCACCCAAATCAAACATGGTTTTCCAAATAAACCATTGGTGGCTCATCCAAACGTTGCCGTTCCAATATCCGTCATTTTTATAATACGAAGCAGTCATATCAACGGCAGAAATACCTGCTGCCGACCACATTTCATTTGGATTTTTAATATGTGCAAGCACTCTTTGCTTTCTTTCGCCGTTTACTGCACCTGCAACTATAGGATAAACGCCGTCCATACCCTTATTAAGATTTTCGCCGTTTTCCGTTCTTAAAAATCCTTTTAATTTACCGTTTTCATCATATTGTGTATAGCTAAAATAGCCTGTTTCTTCATCCCATGCAAGGTCATTTAACGCTTTTGACGAAACTGCAATATCTTCATCATACTCTTTTACATCGTCATCCTTACCTAAATAAGCCGCAACCATTTTTAAAATTTTACCGGCTCTTATAACCTGTGCGGTTGTTAAGCAAGGGCATGTGATTTGCTCTTCTTTTCTGGCAATCATTTCTACCTGGGCACAATAATCATCCATACCGCAATGAGAATACCAATAATCATATGCCGTTAATAAACCGTTGTGGAATTTTGCAAAACTTGAACTGCCTTCTCTGCCCTGCAAAAACTCATAATAACGCTTCATTTTAGGATAAATGTAACTTAATTTTTCTTTATTGTTTGTTCTTTTAAGCAATTCCAAATATTCCGGGAACTGAGTGGGAACAAGTGAGCCGTGAAGAAGAAAAGCAAAATCCTTATTATCTTCATCACACAAATATGTTTCAAGAACATATTTACAAAGCTCGTTTGACTCTTCCAAAAGTCCAAGACCTATAAAGCCGCTGTCCCAAGTATAAAAGCTGTCCCACCTTTTACCCGGAGTGTGGTGAATTACATTTTCGCCACGCTTATAAACCGGATAAACAACATTTGTTAAAAGTGTTGCCCTTAAAATATCTGTTGAAAGAGTGTACTTTTCACCTGCTTTATTAAACGGAACAGAACTGCATTTTGAAGATGCGTTTTTATAAATTTCCTCATATTCGTCAAAAGAAAGAGGTTCAAACACTTCATTTGAAACAACAACATATTCAATATGCTTTGAATTTGGCTCTATAAATATTGATTTAACCAATGTGTTTTGGAAAAAGCCTATATCGCTTGTTTTGCGCTTAAATGAATTTGAAAATGTTTCATGCAAATCATCATAAGTAACGTCACCGTTTGAAAGGCGGTTAATAAGTGCGTCTTCAAGACAACCGGAATTAAGCACTCTTTCCCTTGTGTTTTTATTGTGTGTAAGCACATAAAACGGTTTTTCAACATCATTGTATTTTAATGAAACACGCTTGCCTTTGCCGCATAGCTCCGTTTTAATTTCAGGCACAAAAGAATGTAAAACATATTCCGTTGAAATCTCATTTTTTTGATTTTCTTCAACAACGGCAAAGAAATCAAATTCAATGCCTGCCGCGCCGATACTTTCCAATGTGAATCGGCTTTCATAAGGAATAAAGCCTATTGTTAACTCAGGGCTGTTTTTGAAAACGACCTTTTTGCCGTTCATTAAAAATTCCGCGTCGCCGTCCGTTACTGTTTTATAACGAACTGCCAAAACAGGATTTTCAAAATTTGCTGCATTTAATGTATATGAAACCCTGTCGCCCTTTTCGCAGCCGAACGGCTTTAAGTTAAGGTAGTGAACATGAGCATGGTCGCACCTGTCGCCCAAGCCTTTGCCAAGGTAAAAATCTTTATCGGCAAACATGCCTTTAAACATACCGTCCGGATTTTCAGTATCCCACGGGCGTGAAACAGCATATGTATACTCATCATAATCATTAGCTGTTTTAACAAAACATTTTGCCGGCGTATTTAACTTACAGTAAGACGGATTCGGATATTCCAAGGAAGAAAATGTGTTTAACAACACATTTTGAGAAAGGTTTGTATTATTATTAAACTCACACCTTAAAAGATATGCGTCGTCATTAATTTTTGAAAAAGAAACATCGGCATAAACAACATCTTTCCACATAAGTTCATACCTATATGAAAAAAATGAGTAATCGTTGCTGCAATGCCACAAGTGATAATTTGACGGCACAGTGGTGTTTGGTACAGGTGTTGCGCTGTTCCAAAGGGTTGGATGAGCAATAAAATCAAATCTTGCGCCTTCATCTGCAAGGCTGCTTATAATTTTTGAAATGCCCATATATTTTTTTGAATAGGGGCCCCATTCAGCCATTTTAAAATTGTTTTCAACCATAAAAATAACCTCAATAAATATATTCAAGTTATTATCTGCCATTTAAGATTATTTGTCAATACCAAACCACACCCGATTGCATACAAAATAAGCAAAATGTTTAAAGTCTTTGTGTTGACAAAACACTTTATTTAAAGTAATATAATTTAGATGTGATTAATTTTATCGGAAAGAGACGGTAAACAGAGAATATGGAAACAACCGAAAAGAAAACAGACCAAATTGATTTGGTGGCAGTTTTAAAGCTTTTGCTTAAAAAATGGAAAATTCTTGTTGTATTTGCACTTATATGTGCCGTTTTGGCATATGTTTATACAGCTAATTTTGCAAAAGTCAATTACACTTCTTCCATTGAATTTTTTGCTTATGTTGAAGATTCTGACCAAGAATTAATTGACAGCACCAATTTGATTACAAAAGACGGTCAAAAAGTAAGCGAAACAAGCAAAATAAATTATGCCATGAAAATGCTGAACACTTACATTGAAATTTTCAAAACAAACGAATTCAGCCAAATGGTGGCAGATGAAATTAATACAACCCACGGAACAAGCTTGACTGCGGCAGAAGTTAAAAAAGCACTTTCCTGCCAAGGAATTGAAGAAACGGCAATGTTTACATTTACCGTTACAACACACGACGCAGATTTAAGCTATAACATTGCAACGGCACTTGAAAAATGCGTTCCCCAAGAAATGCAAAGCACAAATAAAGGTCTTGTTCGTGCATCTGTAGAAGACAAGCCGCTTAAATCCGTGGCAACAAAAAACTATACTAAATCATGCCTGTTAGGCGTTGTTTGCGGATTAATAATTGCCGCTGCATATGTTTTCCTGCGCGACTTCTTTGACATCAGGGTTAAATCCGAAGAAGAATTAACAGAACGTTACGGAATTCCCGTTATAGGCGTAATTCCCACATTTGATTTAAAATCGTCTAAAAAGAAAAGCAGAAGGGGTTGATTATAATGGCAGATAAAAATTTAACACGCAAACCCGTTAATCAGCTTCTTATAGATAAAAATATTGATGCGGGTTTAAAATTCAGAATTGAAGAATCATACAAAACATTAAGAACAAACATTATGCTTTCAATTATCAAAAGCGGATGTAAAACCATTGTTGTTTCATCATCAAACACAAACGAAGGCAAAACAACCACTTCCATTAACCTGGCAATTTCTCTTGCTCAGGCAGACCAAAGAGTTTTGATTATTGACGGCGATTTAAGAAAGCCGAAAATTCACCACTATTTTTCAATTTCAAACGCACCGGGGCTTACAAACTTTTTAAGTGAAGCGGCAAACAACAAGGATGCAGACAAATCCTTGCTTTCAAAAATTATTCACCCAACTGAAATAGACAATCTTTCCGTTCTTACAAGCGGCTCGATAACACCTAATCCGGCAGAAATTTTAGGCTCGGAATTAATGAGCGATTTTTTAAAAGAACTACACAAATATTTTGACTATGTTATTATAGATACTCCGCCTATTAATCTTGTTTCTGACGCTTTACCCATTGTTCGCCAGTCAGACGGAATTATTGTTGTTGTTAAATCAAAACAATCAACACATCCGGAGCTTAAGAAAACCATAGACGCACTTAATTTTATAGATGCAAAAATTTTAGGCTTTGTTGTTAATTTCAGTGAAGAAAAGGGCAGCAGTTACAGCAAACGACACAATAAATCAAAAAATTATACATATGAATACGGCTACGGTTATTAATCGGGTGGTGTGCTATGATTATACCCAATCTTGTTGAAACTCATTGCCATATACTGCCGGGAATTGATGACGGTGCACAAACTACAGACGAAAGCATAAAGCTTATAAAAATGCTTAAAACACAGGGCTGTGAAAAAATAGTTTGCACGCCTCACTATTACAGCGACAATATTTCACTTAATGATTTTTTGCTGAAGCGAGACAACGCTGTTAGGCAATTAAAGTCGGCTTTAACCGAAGATATGCCGCAAATACTGCCGGCTGCCGAAGTTTTTATAACAGATTACCTTTTAAATAACGATGATTTGTCGCCTCTTTGCATAGGCAATTCGCCATACATTTTAATTGAACATCCGTTTTCCTGCGACTTTTCGGCTAAAATATTAAACAGGCTGGAAAATATGTGCATTAATTTTAATGTTAAACCAATTCTTGCACACATTGAGCGATATGAAGCCCTAATGGAAAATAAAGACGTTGTGGATGAATTAATTGACATGGGCTGTTTGATTCAGGTAAATATTGATTCCTTTGAATATGCCCACAGAAAAACAAAAAAACGCCTTTTCAAATATTTGGAAAGCGGCAGAATTCATCTAATCGGTTCCGACTGCCACAATCTTACAACCCGTGTGCCGAATTATGAACCGGGTATAACCGCAATTAAAGAAAAATTAGGCAGTGAGGCAATAGATATTTTAATAAAAAACGCAAATATACTTACTAAATAATTTAAGGCTTTGACGGCAAAACCGTCAAAGCCTTTTTTATCCTAAAATTTTATATTTAACTATTCCCATAACCTCTCTTGTATAAAAAGTTAAATAAGAATAATGTGCCGAATAACTGCATTTTGAATGAAAATTCAATCCGTATTTATCACAATAAAGCTTTGCCCTGTATTCGTGAAATTCATTTGTAACAACAGTAACATCCCGTGAAAAGCCCTTTTCATTTATAATATCATTTGAAAACTTAATATTTTCATTTGTATTTGTGGATTTTTCTTCCTTATATATTCTGCTTTCATCAATTCCGTTTTCCAGCAAAATATTTTCAATGCATTGTGCTTCACTTATACTTTCGCCTGCACCCTGTCCGCCGGAAGCGATAACAACGGCATCCGGATTTTTATTTAAATAATCCACTGCCGCCATACACCTGTCGTACAAATATTTACTTGGCGTTTCGCCCCTAACCTTGCACCCCAAAACAACAACGGTTTTTGCACCATCACCGGTTTTATAATTTTGATATTTATGAATATTAAAGGAACAAGGCAAAATTATTAAGGCAACAAAAGCACAAATAAATGCCGTTATAATATTTCGAGGCAAAACGGCAATTTTACCAAAAAATGCCCCAAATAAAATTAAAAACAAAGAACCGAATATTCCCACAGCATTGCCCACATTAAAAATGCGAGCCGCAATAGGAAGCAAATACCATATTAACAAAACCACGCCTGCTAAAATAAAAATCAATTGCACTGCCAAAATTCCTTTTTTCATAAATTCAGCCCTTCTCCTTTTAGCTGATACCATACCATATTATTATGCTATAAATCTTAACACAATTTAAAATTTTAGTAAAGAACTTTAACGCAATAAAACTGTACACTTAAAATTAATACTTTTTGTGTATTTATTTATGCACAGTTTTATTATATACTACAAGCATCCCAGGGAGTTGATTAGGTGAAAAAAATAGCAGTTATTAATGATTTATCCGGATTGGGCAAATGCTCGCTTACAGCGGCGTTGCCTGTTATTAGTGCACTCAAAACACAATGCTGCCCCCTAACAACTGCGGTGCTTTCCAATCAAACAGGATACAACAGTTATTATTGCAAAGATTTAACAAATGAAATGCCCCTCTTTATTGAAGAATGGAAAAAACTTCACGTTTCATTTGACGGAATTTTAACAGGTTTTATTTCAAACTCCCTTCAGGGTAAAATTATTTATGATTTTATCCAATGTTATAAAACTGAAAGCAATTTAATTGTTGTAGACCCTGTTATGGCAGATGACGGCGAAATTTACGATTGCTACGATAACGATTGTGTTAACGCTATTAAGCATTTAACCACCGCTGCCGACATTATTACACCGAATTTAACCGAGCTTTGCGTTTTATGCGAAAAGAATTTTAACCAAATAAACAGCCTTTGCGATAATGAAAAAATTAATGCCATTAAATTAATGTGTGAAGAATACACAAAGAAAAACAGCAAAAAAATTGTTGTAAGCGGAATTAAATTAGAAAACAACATTATTGCAAACGCCGTTTTTGAAGAAAATAAATTTAATGTAATAAAAAAAGTGGCACTGAAAGGCAGTTTTTCCGGAACGGGTGATATTTTATCCTCGTTCATAACGGCAAAATGCGTTAACGGTGAAAGTCTTTACAATGCCGTAATGAAAGCAACGGATTTTATTGAAAAATCAATTATAGAAACAATTAATGACACAGGCGGTAATTATAACGTTGCCGACGGTGTGCATTTTGAAAAATTCTTAACAACTTTAGGAGAATAGTTATGAAAAATCAAAAAGTTTTAAAGATTTGCATTACAGGTCTTATGGCAGCAATTATTGCGGTATTTACTGCTTTTATTAAAGTTCCTACCGGCATTAACGACGGTTATTTGCACTTTGGTGATTCAATGGTTTACCTTGCAGGTTGTCTTTTAGGACCTTTAGGTGCCCTTTCAGCTGCTGTTGGCGGTGCATTGGCAGACATTCTTGCAGGTTCTGCCGTTTGGGCAATTCCCACAGCAATTATTAAAGCATTAAACTCTGTTCCTTTTATTATTATGACTTCACTTTACAAAAAGAAAAAAGGCAACTACAAAATCATAAGCTGGTACACAATTCCAATGGTTATTGTTTCAGGTTTAATCACAATTTTCGGTTATCTGCTTGCAGAAGGTTTAATGTATTCTTTCCCGTCTGCTTGGACATCTGTTCCGTTCAGCATTATTCAGGCAACAGGCAGTGCAATCTTGTTCATCATCTTCGGTCTTGCGCTTGACGCAGTAAAAATTCAAAAATACGTTAAAAGATAATAACAAACAACCGCATACATAAATATTAAAGCACATTGATTAAATCAATGTGCTTTTTGTTTTATACTTGTTTACTTTTGCAAAGATTTTAAAAGTGCTATTTCTTTTGCATATCCGTCCAAATCATTAGGCGTTTCCAAAAACATTGGCAAATCCTTTAAATACTTGTTATTAACAATATTTTCAAATGCCTTAACGCCTATATAACCCTCGCCTATTTTTTCATGCCTGTCTTTATGAGCACCAAGGGGATTTTTACTGTCGTTTAAATGAAGCGCTTTTAATCTGTCTATACCTATAATTTTATCAAACTGTTCAAGCACTCCGTCCAAATCGTTAACAATATCATAACCGCCGTCGTTTACATGGCAAGTATCAAGGCAAACGCCTAATTTATCGCTAAGCTCTGTTCCGTCAATAATTGCACGCAGCTCCTCAAATGTTTTACCCATTTCCGAGCCTTTGCCTGCCATGGTTTCAAGCAAAACAGTTGTTGTCATTTCCGGAAAAAGAATTTTATTAAGAGAATCACAAATTAATTCCAACCCTTTTTCTTCGCCCTGTCCCACATGGGAGCCGGGATGAAAATTATAAAGCATTCCGGGTGTATATTCCATTCGTTTCAAATCATCTTTAAAAGTATTAACTGCAAACTCAACGGTTTCCGGCTTTGCCGAACAACAATTAAGAGTATACGGAGCATGAGCCAAAATTGTGCCAAAATCATTTTCTTTGCTTAACTGCAAAAAAGTATTTATATCGTTTTCATCAATATCTTTTGCTTTTCCACCACGAGGATTGCGTGTGAAAAACTGAAAAGTATTTGCGCCGATTGAAAGCGCCTCTTTTAACATGTGAGTATAACCCTTTGAGGCACTTAAATGTGCACCTATAACCATTAAATCTTCCCCTTTGCAATATCTTCATCGGCTCTGCCGCTCATAATATAATTAAGCAAATCAGCAACACAACCTTTGTTGCAGTGGCAAGCCTCAAATTTTGAAATTTTATGTATTGCGGCAGGCGCCTGACCGGCACAAGCAGGTAAGCCGACCGTTTTTAACATATCCCAATCATTATAATAATCGCCTATGGCGGCAACATGGCTTTTTTCAATGCCCAATTTAGAAGCAAGCTGCATAATGCCAACGCCTTTATGTGTGTCTTTTGCAAGCATTTCCATTGTCCACAAAGAAGACGCCATAAAATTAACCTTGTCGTTAATATCCGACCTGTCTATCATACGGCGTAATGATTCAATAGTGGCAGGAGCGCCCCAAAAAATCACTTTCATCCAACCGTCAACAGGCACATCGTCTATGCTTGTAACCTCATAATGAGCTTTGTCAATAATCATTGTGCCTTTTCCCAGCAATCCGCCTTTAACTATATAAACAAAATCATCAAAATAAATACCAACATCCAAACTTTTAAAAACTTCGCTGTATTCATTAAGAACGGCACGAACAAAATCTTGCCCGTCTTTTCCGATTGTGGAACGCCAAATCATTTCATTTTTATTAAAATCATAAATTCCTGCACCGTTTAAAACTATTGCCGGTTGATTAGGCGTAATTCGGTCATAATTTCGTTTAAGGCTGGAGGTTAATCTGCCTGAAGCCAATGTAAAATTACCGCCCATTTCGGTAAATTTCTTAATTGCATCATAGTTATTTTTAGGGAGTTTGCGAATTTTATTATTAAGCGTTCCGTCAATATCCGAAACAACAAGCCAATTTGAGAAATCCTTATTCAAAACATTCTCCTCCGTTAAATTCTTAAATATATGCAATTAATTTACATTTACTGTTTATATAACCTGTTAAGTTTATTTAAAAACGATGTAAAATATTCAGGCAAATCACTTTCAAATTCAAGCCATTTGTTTGTTCTTGGATGAACAAAGCCTATATATTTTGCATGCAGACACTGACCGTTTAATTCCTTTTCACACTTTTTAGGTCCGTAAACGTCGTCCCCTGCCACAGGATGACCGATATATGCCATATGAACCCTTATTTGATGAGTTCTGCCTGTTTCAAGCCTGCAACGAACGTGAGTAAAAGCGCCGAATCTTTCAATAACCTTATAATGGGTTATTGCATCCTTTGAGTTTTTATAAACAACAGCCATTTTCTTTCTGTCTTTTGGGTTTCTGCCTATTGGCTGATGAATTGTTCCCTCATCTTCTTTAATATTACCGTGAACAACACACTCATATTCCCTTGAAAATGAATGTTCTTTAATTTGCTTTGCCAATCCCTGATGTGCAAAATCATTTTTTGCAACAATCAATAAACCTGATGTGTTTTTATCAATTCTGTGCACAATTCCCGGACGCATAACGCCGTTGATTCCGCTTAAAGAATCACCGCAATGATAAAGCAACGCATTAACTAACGTTTTATCATAATTACCTGCGGCAGGATGCACAACCATTCCTTTTGGCTTATTAACAACAAGCAAATCATCATCCTCATAAACAATATCCAAAGGAATATTTTCAGGCTTTGTTTCAAGGGGCTTGGGTTCGGGAACCAAAACCGTTATTTTATCATTTTCACGGCATTTGTAATTTTTTGAAACAACACTGCCGTTAACCTTTACGCCCTGCTCCTCAATTATTTTTGCAACGGCAGAGCGGCTTAAATTCTCATTATTTTCGCTTATATATTTATCTATTCGGTCGCCTGCATTTTCAGCCGATACGGTAAAAATAAATGCATCACTCATCTGTTTTCTCCTTTTTAAAAAGGTCTGAAACAAGATAAGCAACAAGTGAAACAGCGCCAACGGTTACGGCACAATCGGCAATGTTAAAAACAGCAAAATTAACAAACACAGGCTCTATAAAATCAACAACACTGCCTATTACTGCCCTGTCTATTAAATTACCGACGCCGCCGGCAACAATAACACCAAGGCTCCAATAAAGCCACAGTGATTTGCAGCGATTTGTAAACATCCACCACAAAACGCCGCCACACACAACTGCTGTCAGCACCACAAAAATCCACCTGGCACCGCTGAAAAGTGAAAACGCCATTCCGTCATTTAAAGCATAGCGAAACTGTATAAATCCTTTTATAAAGGGTTTTGTTGAACCGGGAGCAAGAAATTTTGTTGCCAAAAATTTTGTGATTTGGTCAAAAGCAACGATTAAAATAATCATAATGCTGCACCAAATATGCTTTTTCTTATGCAAAAAATCACTCCCATATATAAATTCAGCCGAACGGACATTAAAATTAAATTCGTTCGGCTGTTTATTAACCAATAAAATTTAAATAATTATTCACCCATTGCCGAAAGCACATCTGCACAATGCTTGCAAAGATGCGGATGATTTTCATCACAACCTACTGTTGTAGAGAACTTCCAGCAACGTTCGCATTTTTCACCTTCTGCAACTTCAACAGAAACTGTTAAGCCTTCAACATCACCTGCAAAAGACTGAGGTTCACAAGTAACTTCAACTGCAGAAGTAATAAAGATTTCCGGCAATTCGGCTTTTACACTTTCAAGGAAACTCAAAAGTTCTCCCTCTGCACCCAAAATAACTTTTGCTTCAAGAGATTTACCGATTTTCTTTTCATTTCTTGCAAGTTCAAGTGCTTTTTGAACGTCAACACGAATTTGTTGAACCTTGTCCCACTTATTCATAAATGCCTCATCTGTTTCAATAAAGTTTGCCTGAGGAATTTCGTTAAATAATGGAGATTTAGGATTTCTTGATTTATCATGAGGCATAAACTTCCAAATTTCATCTGCCGTAAATGCAAGAATAGGAGTTAAAAGAAGTGTTAATGCATCCAAAATCTTATAAAGAACTGTTTGAGCCGCTCTTCTTGTGTTTGAATTAGGAACAGAAGTATAAAGTCTGTCTTTCAAAACATCAAAGTAGAAGTTACTCATATCTACAACACAGAAATTATGAATTGCATGAGCAGCTGTGTGATATTCATAAACCTCATAAGCATTGCGTGAAACGGTAATAAGTTGGTCAAGCTTCATTAAAGCATACTTATCAAGCTCTTCAAGCTTGTCATTTTCAACCATATCCGTATCAGGATTAAAGTCATAAAGGTTGCCCAAGCAGAAACGGGCAGTATTTCTCATTTTTCTGTAGTTATCAGAAAGCTGTTTTAAAATTTCAGGGCTGATACGAATATCTGCATGATAATCTGATGACGCAACCCAAAGGCGAAGAATATCTGCACCGTATTTACCGATAATATCCTGCGGGTCAATACCGTTGCCCAATGATTTAGACATTTTTTTGCCTTCGCCGTCAACTGTCCATCCGTGAGTAATAATCTGCTTATAAGGAGCGCCCTCGCCGCCTGCAACAGCTGTAAGAAGGGAAGATTGGAACCAACCTCTGTATTGGTCGGCACCTTCAAGGTAAACATCTGCAGGATATTTAAGGTAGCCTCTCTTTTTACAAACAGCAGCATGAGTTGAACCTGAGTCAAACCAAACATCCATAATATCGGATTCCTTATCGAATCCCTTTGTTGAATTACAATGAGGGCATTTAAATCCTTCAGGAAGGAAATATTCGGCATCATGAGCATACCAAGAATCGGAACCTTCCTTGCCGAAAATCTCGGAAACCTTCATCATAACATCATTATCAATAATTTCTTTGCCGCAATCCTGACAATACAAAACAGGAATAGGTACACCCCATTTTCTTTGACGGGAAATGCACCAATCGGCACGTTCTCTAACCATTGACTGTAATCTGTCTTTACCCCATTCAGGGAACCACTGAACATCCTCTGATGCCTTAACTGCGTCCTCTTTAAAATCATCAACAGAGCAGAACCATTGTGATGTTGCTCTGAAAATAACAGGCTTATGACATCTCCAGCAGTGAGGATATTGGTGAATAATTTTTTGAAGTGCAAAAAGGTTGCCTGTTTTTTCAAGATGTTCTGCAATAGGCTTGTTTGCCTCTTCCGTTTTAAGACCTGCAAACTGACCTGCTTCCTCTGTTAACACACCTTTTGCGTCAACAGGAACAATAATAGGAATTTCAGGGTAATTTTTGCAAACCACAAAGTCTTCAACACCGTGGCCCGGAGCAGTGTGAACACAGCCTGTACCGCTTTCAAGAGTTACATGGTCGCCAACAATTACAAGTGAAGTTCTGTCAATAAACGGATGCTGGCATTTCATATATTCAAGCTCGGAGCCATTTATAATTCCAACAGTTTCATAATCTGTTGTGCCTCTTGCTTCCATTGCAGAATCCACAAGGTCTGTTGCCATTACATAATATTCATCGCCGCTTTTAACAAGTGAATATTCAAATGACGGACCAACACAGATTGCAACGTTTGCAGGAAGAGTCCAAGTTGTTGTTGTCCAAATAACAAAATAGGTTTTAGATAAATCGGCACCCATAGCCGTAAGTTTGCCCAAATCATCTGTTACATTAAATTTAACATAAATTGAATGGCATGGGTCCTCGGCATATTCAATTTCAGCCTCTGCAAGAGCGGTATTACAATCAGGGCACCAATAAACAGGCTTTAAGCCTTTATAAATATATCCTTTTGAAGCCATTGTAGCAAAAACTTTAATTTGCTCTTCTTCAAAATCCTTTGTAAGTGTAATATAAGGGTTATCCCATTCGCCGATTACGCCCAAACGCTTAAAACTTTCACGCTGAATATCAACAAATCCAAGGGCTGTTTCACGGCAAATCTTACGAAGCTCTAAATCGGAAATATTTGTTTCGGCAGAAATATGAGCTTCCTTTCTTGCCTTAAGCTCTGTAGGAAGACCGTGAGTATCCCAACCGGGAACATAAGGAGATTTAAAGCCGGTCATATTCTTATATCTTACAATAAAATCCTTTAAAGTTTTATTTAATGCATGGCCGATATGAATATCACCGTTGGCATAAGGAGGGCCGTCATGCAAAACAAACAACGGTTTGCCCTCATTAAGTTTCATTAATTCTTCATACTGCTTATTTTCGTACCATGATTTAAGAAATTCAGGTTCACGCTGAGGCAATGACGCTCTCATCGGAAAATCTGTTTTCATCATATTTAACGTATCTTTATAATCCATCTTAACCTATCCTTTAATTTGTTATTTGGTATTTATTATTTATTTTTATCTTTCTTTTTTCTGAAAAAGCCGTGGAATTTTAAATCTTCCTCTTCTTCATCCTCTTCTTCGGGAGGAACAAGGCTTATTTTTTCCGTTGTTCTGCCCTCGGGATGTTTAACGTTGAAAAAGCTTTCAAAGGGTTGTTCCTCAGGCTGTTCAAGCTCGGCATTTTCTTCTATTTCCCTAATTTTTGCATCTTCGGTAATAGGAGTTATTTCATCTTTTGTAAAAGCGTCAAGTGCTGTTTTTACTTCTTCCTCGCTTGGCTCTTCTTCCTTTTTCTCCTCAACCTCTTCAATTATTTCTTCAACTTCGTCATCATCGTCAAAAGAACCTATTTGCTCAACATCGGATTCCTGTTTGGGTTCTGCATTCAAAACATCTGCGCCTGAAGAAACATCTTCAAATTCTGTGGGAACTTCTTGCTCTTCAATGTTGCTTTCTTCAACCGATTCCGTTGCTTTTGTTTCGTCTTGTGCAGGTTCTTCCTCTTCTGTTTTTATTTCCAAATCAAGCTCGTCCACAGCGGAATAAATATTTTCAAGTTCACTTTCTGTGTTTTCAAGTTGTTCAAGCGCAGCAGCTTTTTCATCATCTGCCGGGAATTCCATCATATCGGATAATTTTTCCAACTGCGCCTGATAAAGAGAAACAAGCCTTTCTTTGAATGACACTGATTCTTCTTTAAGTTTTGACACAAGATTTTCGTGATATTCTTTTTCTTCCTTTGCCTTTTCCACAAGCTCTGTAGAAATGTTTTTAACCTCGGCAAGTAAATCGCTTGCAACGCCTTTTGCCTCGTTAATTTCAGCCTCAGCTTTCTTATGAGCGTCTGCAAGAACGGCATTTGCTTCATCTGTTTTTTCCTTTGTAAAGTCAGAAACATAATCTCTTGCTTCGGAAACAAGTTTTTCCGCCTTTTCCTTGGCGTCGAGCACTGTTTGCTGTGCCTTGCTGGTGCTTTCGGAAATCAAAGCCTCTGCCTTTTCTTTGGTGCCTTTTGTAAGCTGGTCGGCAGCCTTTTGGGCTGTAATTAAAGTTGATTTAATTGAATCTTCCTCTGCCCTGTATTCCTCAATTTTGGAAGCCAAAATTTCCATTTTTCTGTAAAGTTCTTTATTTTCGGCATAAATTGCGGCATATGACTCTGCAATTTCATCAAGAAATTCGTTTGTTTCATCAATATTATAGCCGTGAGAAGCCGTTGAAAGAATTTTATCTTTAATTTGATTCGGTGTAATCATATTCTCCCCTCCTGATACGAATTACATAAACATTCCGTTATTTTCAAGCTCGTCAATCAAATCGCCCATAACATCAACATTATAAGGTGTAATAATATAAGTGCTGTTTGCAACTCTTTTAATTTGACCGTTGTTTGCATAAGCAACGCCGCTTAAAAAGTCAAGCAAACGCCTTGCCACATCTCTGTTTGTTGATTCCAAATTAAGAACAACCGTTCTTTTTTCATTTAAATTATCGCCTATTTCCGCAGCCTCTTCAAATTTTTCCGGCTTAACAAGAACAACCTGAAGCTGTGCGGTGGTATGAATGTTAACTACCTTATCATTATCTGCACGGGAGCGATGAATTCTTTCAGGCTTTTCCTCTTTAGGAACTCTTATGTTTTTTGCAGACCTTTCACGCCTTGGCGGTGAAGGAAGAGAAAAAGAAGAACCCCCGTCATTTTCATAAAAATCATCAAAATCGTCATCATCGTTTTCACGAACGATTTCCGTAAACTTATCAAACAAGCCCATTACAATATCCTCCTAAAAATACTTTCTTGCGCCGAATATAGCGGAACCTACACGAACTATACTTGAACCTTCGGCTATTGCAGCCTCATAATCGCCGCTCATACCCATAGATAAAATTTGCATACTAACATTATCTAATTTTTTATCTCTAATGTCAATGAAAGATTGATGCATTCTTTCAAAGAATTTTCTCGCCCGGCTTTCATTTTCACAAACCGGAGGAATAGTCATTAAACCTTTAATGCAAATACCCGGCATTTCGGCAATTTGAACCAATGTTTCCTCAAGCTCTTCAATGTAAACGCCGCTTTTGCTTTCTTCCTTGCCGATATTAACTTCTACAAGGCAATCTGTTGTAACATTTAATTTTTGAGAAACCTTTGAAATTTCTTTTGCAAGTTTAACGGACGAAACAGATTCAATCATATCAACCTGACCTACAATTTGGCGAACCTTATTTGTTTGCAAATTACCGATTAAATGCTTTTCCACACCGTCTAACTTTAAATCGTCTTTCTTTCCCAAAAATTCCTGAACTCGGTTTTCACCTATTAAATCTGCGCCGCATTCAAGCACTTTGTTTATGTAAGGCGCTTCCACCGTTTTGGTAACGCACATTAAGCGAACGTCATTTTCATTTCTGCCGGATTTTACTGCGGTTTCCTTAACGTTATTTAAGATTCGCTTATAATTTTCTTCAACGGATTTTAACCGCTGTTCATCAAGTATAAACTTTTCCATCATGTAAATCCTTTCCCTGAACAATTATTTGATCATATAATTTAATGCCGTTTTCGCTATCCTTATCATAACTTAAAACAACATAATTATCACCTGTATAAAGAACGTCTGCCTTGCGCCATTCCACAACGGAAGAAACAAGAGCATACACGCCTTTTTCGCCGTTAACAACATGAACGGCATCCACAGGCACCTTAATGCCCGTATATTCATGAACTCTGATTTGAATATCCTCAAGCCTTAACGAAGTTATTTCGCCGTTTATTTCATTGCATTTTAAAACAAGCACCGTTTCACCGCCGCCTACGGAATCATCGGCACCTTTAACAACCTTGCATTTAAGCACCTCTTTTGAATCTTTAAGAGTTACGTCTATGCTTTTACCCTCTTTAATTCCGGCAATGCTTTTACTGTTTACAACAGCACAAAAATACCAATCAAGGCTGTTAATGATTTTTCCCAAATTGTTTTGTGTTTGACTTTGATTATCTGCGCCGTCATTCACGGCAGATATATAAGATTTTAAAGTGTCTGTATTAAGTTCTTCAATTTTTGAATAATCAAATGATTTTTCAAATCCGTCTGTATATCCTGAAAAAATACCCGATTTGTCTGCCTTTATGTAACCCGTAGGTTCTGCTCCTGCAATATTAAGAGCACCTATTTCATCATTAATTGCCTCAATAGCCGATGTAAAATTAACATCCTGCCCTATAAGCATCTGACGACGGGTAAATTTATCGTTTAAGCTTTCCTCATAAGTATTTATGCTTGCTCCGTCCTCTGCTGAAATTGAACGAATATAATCATTAACATCCGTTAAAATATCCTTATCAAGAGTTTCAACATCTGTTGCAAGACCTACAGACTGACTTTCAAGGTTTGTATAATATTCAAGCTCGCTTTGTAATTCAAGATATTTGGAATATTTTACTGCACTTTCACGGTTGGCAAACTGCATTGCAATTTCGCCGCCGGTTTGAATTTTTTCGCCGTCTGCCAAAGAGGCAACTGTAACACTGCCGTCGCCGTTTGAAATAACATCCTCATCACGAACAACAAGTGCCTGCACATCCAGGGTATCATAAACCGTAGACGTTAATGCTGTTTGCGTTTTCAGCTTAACATTTAAAACACTTGCACATTCGGCAATTACATAAACAAAAATAAGAACAACCACCAACGCCGCAACAATATTCTGTTTTGCAGAAGAAGAAAGTTTTTTCTTCTTAACCTGTTCATTATTATCTTCCATAAACAAATTCCCTGCTTTTATTTACAACCGCCGAAACGGGATTAATTTCTTTACTGTCCATCTCAACAAAAACAGCATTTTCACGGCGTTTAAACCAAGTAATTTGCCTTTTTGCATAATGGCGTGTTTCTTTTTTTAAATTATCTACTGCGGCTTCCAAAGAAATTTCGCCGCTGAAATAAGGCTTTAACTCTTTATGACCTATTGCCTGTGCGCTTGTTTTTAAATCCTCATTGGCAAGTGCGTTTTTTGCCTCTTCTGCCAAACCGTTTTTAACCATTTCATCCACACGGGCATTAATTCTGTTATAAAGCACACTTCTGTCTTTATAACCCAAAACAAAATACAGTGTTTCATAAGGACTTTCTTCAAGCCTTGAATTTTCGTTTTGCTTGCTTTTTGTTATTCCCGATGAATAATAAATTTCCAACGCACGCACAACACGTGATTTGTTGTTTTTATGAATTTTAACTGCCGCCTCTTTATCTACCGAAAGAAGCAAATCGTAAAGTTCATTTGCATCTTTTTTCAAAAGTCTGTTTCTTAATTCAAAATCGGTATCAGCCGCAGTAAAATGAATGTTATCTACAAGGCTGTCTATAAAAAGACCTGTACCGCCCACAATAACAGGCGTTTTGCCTCTTGACGCAATATCTTTAATTAATTCCCTTGCCATATCGCAAAACAGCGAAACGGAATATTCACGATTTTGCTCAAATTCTTCCACAAGATGATGGGGAATTTCACTTTGCTCAAACGGAGTGGGAGCGGCAGTGGCAATACTCATACCCTTATAAATCTGCATTGAATCGGCAGAAATAATTTCGCCGTTTACAGCCTTTGCAATTTCAATGCCCATGCCTGTTTTGCCGCTTGCCGTAGGCCCTGCCACAACAATTATTTTTGTTTTGTTTTCAGCCATTATTGTATTCTTCCAAACTGTTTTTCAATTTCATATTTTGAAATTTTTATCATAACGGGTCTGCCGTGAGGGCAATAACGAATATTAGGCATAGACATTAATTTTTCAACAAACAACTGTCTTTCCTCGGGAGAAGTATAATCGCCGCCTTTAACAGCCCCCCTGCACGAAGCGGAATGAAAAATCCAATCCATTTTATCAGGCTCAATATCTATTTTATGCTCTAAAAGTTTGCCTGCTATTTCCTCAATTAAATCTTTAACGTTTGCACCTTCAAGCAGTGCCGGAATCTCTCTGACAATTATTGAGGAATTGCCGAAGTCCTCTGCACCTATGCCGCATTTTTCAAGAAGATGTAAGTTTTCAACAATAACGGAATACTCATCTGCCGAAAGTTTAACACCTACAGGCGCCAAAAGCATTTGAGTGTTTATATTATCTTTCGACTGTGCTTTAAGTCTTTCAAAATTCATTCTTTCGTGGGCCGCATGCTTGTCTATATAATACAAATCGTTTTCAATTTCAACAATTATGTATGTTTTAAATGCCTCGCCTACAATTTTAAACGGCGGCGCAACATTTTTTTCATCCGTTACATCAACGGTTGTTTCCTGCTTTGTACCGTTTTGTACTGTTTCAATGTCAATATTTTTGTTAAATACAGCTTCCTGCTTAGTTTCGATATAAACGGCAGAAGTATTTTCGTCTTTCTTAACGTTCGACTTACCTGCACTTACGGCTTCTTCAAGAAAACTTACGGTTGTTTCGCCGCTTTCACTTTTTGCCGAAGAATTTACTGCCCCATCACTGTTTTCTGCCTTTATGTTTTCAACATCGTTTGCAATAGGTTTAGCCGGCGATGCAACGCTCCAAAAATCGTTAACCGGTTTTGCACTGAATTTCATTTGAGAAGCAGGTTCGGCTTTTTTATAATAATCGGCAACAGGCTTTTTAACAGCCATGCTTTCTGCAAAATAATTTTTATCATCTGAAAAACTGCCTTGCTTTACACTGTCTTTTGTTTCCACAGCCGTTTTTACGCCGTAATAAATCAAATTAAAAACAGGGCGTTCATTAACAAACCTAACTTCTATTTTGGCAGGATGAACATTAACGTCCACCAGCTTAACATCTATTTCAATATTCAAAACACAGGCAGGGTACCTGCCAACCATAATAAGATTTTTATACGCCTGCTCAAGTGCCGCAGTTGCCGTTGCACTTTTAACAAGCCTGCCGTTTATAAAGAAAAACTGCATTGCACGGCTTTTTCTTGATTGGTGAGGTCTGCTTACATAACCGTGAACACGCATACCCTCAAAGCTGTAATCAACTTCCACAAGGGAATTTGAAAGTTCACCGCCGTAAACTGAATAAACAGTTCCTTTTAAATCGCCGTTGCCTGATGTAACAAGTACCTGCTTACCGTCCCTAATAAACCTAAACGAAATTTCAGGATGAGAAATTGCCATTCGTTCAACAATACCCTGAACGGAATTACCCTCGGTAACATCTTTTTTCAAAAACTTCATTCTTGCAGGAACATTAAAGAAAATATCACGAACAACAATTGTTGTGCCGTTTGGACAACCGGCATCTGAACAATCAATTTCTTTTCCGCCTTGAATTTCATAGCGTGTGCCCAAATTTTCATTTGCCGTTTTAGTTAACATTTCCACTTTTGCAACTGCGCCTATAGACGCCATTGCCTCGCCTCTAAAGCCAAGGGTTGAAATGGAATTCAAATCATCCTGCACGGCTATTTTTGATGTGGCGTGTGATATAAACACCTTTTTAACATCTTCCTTAGCAACGCCGCATCCGTCATCCGTTATACGAATATAAGTTGTGCCGCCGTTTTTAATTTCAACCGTAATATAAGTTGAACCGGCGTCTATTGAATTTTCAATCATTTCCTTAACAATGCTCATGGGTCTTTCAACCACCTCGCCGGCAGCAATAATACTGTAAACCTCTTCAGGAAGAATATTAATTTTAGGCATTTTTATCACCTGCCTTTTAAATAAATTTAATTAAAGCTCTTCGCTTTTCTTTTTTAAATCGTAAAGAGTTTGCATTGCTTCAATAGGAGTAAGAGTATTAACATCCGTGGCTTTCAAAATTTCAATAATTTCGTTTTTGCCGTTTGAAGTAAAGTTATACTGAATATCCTCTTCCTCTTCAACAACTGCATCCTCTGCCTTAAATTCAATATCTATTTTATTTTGTTCAAGCTCTTTTAAAATAACTTTTGCACGTTTAACAACACCGTCCGGCACACCGGCAAGTTTTGCAACCTCAATACCAAAGCTTTCATCTGCGCCGCCTTTAACAATTCTGCGAAGAAATGTTATGTCATCGCCACGCTTTTTAACGGCAATAGAATAATTTTTAACGCCGTCAAGCAAACCTTCCATGGCGGTTAATTCATGATAATGAGTTGCAAACAATGTTTTTGCGCCAAGACTTTTCTTTTTGCAAACATATTCAAGCACTGCACGGGCAATGCTCATACCGTCAAACGTTGATGTGCCCCTGCCTATTTCGTCAAGAATTATAAGGCTGTTTGATGTGGCATTTTTTAAAATGGTGGCAACCTCATTCATTTCAACCATAAACGTTGACTGACCCGTTGCCAAATCATCGGAAGCCCCGACACGTGTAAATATTGCATCAACAATGCCTATTTCCGCCGTTCTGGCAGGAACAAACGAACCGATTTGCGCCATTAAAACAATAAGAGCAATTTGGCGCATATATGTGGATTTACCTGCCATATTAGGACCTGTTATAATTGCACAACGGTTTTTATCTTTATCAAGCACAGTATCGTTAGGAACAAACGGTGCACCGTCAAGCAACGCTTCTACCACCGGGTGTCTGCCGTCTTTAATGTCTATTGAACCGCTTGTGTTGATTTGAGGGCAAACATAATTATTACATACGGCAACCTCTGCCAAGCTTGCAAGCACATCGGCAACGGAAAGCGCTCTTGCCGTTTTTTGAAGTCGTGTAACTTCATTTGCAACGGTATTTCTAACCTCACAAAAAACATTGTATTCAAGTGCAATTTCCCTATCCTTGGCACCTAAAACCTTGCCTTCAAGTTCTTTAAGCTCTTGAGTAATATATCTTTCGCAATTTGTTAATGTTTGCTTTCTTATGTAAGTTTCCGGCACCATGTCTTTATAAGCGTTTGTAACCTCAATATAATAACCGAAAACCCTGTTATAACCCACTTTAAGTTTAGGTATTCCGGTTTCTTCCCTTTGCTGCGCCTCTATTGCGGCTAAAATGCCCGCACCGTCTTCCATAACGGATTTAAGCTCATCAACCTCTTTGTTATATCCGCTTTTAATCATTCCGCCTTCACGAACGGTAAACGGCGGTTCATCAACAATGGCATTTGCAATTAAATTTTTAACATCTTCAAGTAAATCAATGCTGTTTTCCACATCTTTAAGCAATGAAGATTTAGAATTTTGAAGAATACCCTTAATTTCAGGTAATTTGGAAACAGTTAATTCAAGAGTTTTAAGTTCCTTTGCATTTGCCGTACCGTAAGCAATTCTTGTCATTAACCTTTCAATATCTTTAATTCCGGAAAGGGCGTTTCGCAAATTATCTCTTTTTTCGGGATTATCCGCAAGTTCGCCTACGGCATTTTGCCTTTTTGTTATTTTGGAAACGGACATTAACGGGCGTTCAATCCAATTTCTTATCATTCGTTTGCCCATTGCCGTTTTCGTTTTGTCAAGAACCCAAAGAAGAGAATGCTTTTTCTCGCCTGTCATCATAGACTTTGTAAGCTCAAGATTTCTTCTTGCGCTTATATCAAGTTTTAAATACTCTTCATCATCAAAATAATCTATTTCTGCAGGTGTTTCAATTTCATCCTTTTTTTGAACCTGCCTTAAATAATCAATAACAGCGCCTAATGCACAAACAGCCGCTTTGCTGTGACCTATGCCCAAATTGCCGATTTCGTCTTTTTTCAGCGTTTCAAGAATAAGATTTGCACATTCGTCAAAATCAAACCTGTTATCATCCAAAAGCTGAACTTCCGTTTCAAGGCGTGATTTTGCAAAGTCCGCAACACTTGCATAATCAAGAGCGGCTGAATTAACAAGTATTTCCTTTGGCTGATAAGAGGACAGCTGATTTATAATCTGCTCCTCCGCCGTTTCGCCGTTTACAACAGTTATGTGAAACTGCGCCGTGGAAACATCTGCAAAACAAAGCCCCGTTTCATTTTCCCCTTTGCAAATACAGCACAAATAATTATTTACTGCGTCATCAAGCATACTGCCCTCAATAACTGTGCCGGGAGTTATGATTCTTATGACATCTCTTTTAACAAGACCTTTAACGGATTTAGGGTCTTCCATTTGTTCACAAATAGCAACCTTGTAGCCCCTTGCCACAAGTTTTGCAATATACCCGTCTGCCGAATGAAAAGGCACGCCGCACATAGGCGCACGCTCCTCCTGACCGCAATCTCTGCCGGTTAAAACCAAATCCAGTTCTTCCGAAGCGATTTTGGCGTCGTCAAAAAACATCTCGTAAAAATCACCCAGGCGGAAAAACAACAGCATGCCCGGATATTCACTTTTAATTTTAAAGTACTGTTCCATCATAGGCGACAGTTTATTTTCCTTTTTTGCCATTGCTTCTCCTCCTTTTCATTAGGCAGATAAGTTAAAATCATACCTACCTGCCTGTACAATTAAATTAAAATCAGTGGCAGCCGCCGCATGTTCCGCAGTTGTGTGTGCAATCTGTTTGAGCCGGAATTTCACATGTTTCAGGGTCTTGACCGTCAAAGAATAAACCAATCATTTGGCTGATATACTGTGCCATTTCTTCCATTTGAGAAGCAGCTGCGGAATAATTTTCCATATTCTCATTTTTCATTATTTCTTCATAAAGGTCTTGATATTGCTTTTGAAGCTCTGCAATTCTGTCTTGGTCGGCTTCATCTGCCTTGCCTGCTTCCTGCTGATATTTTAAAGAAATAAGCTGAAGCTCCTGCATTTGCTGCTGAAGAGATTCGTCTGCATCATTAACGCTTGCAGCCTTTTGAAGTGCTTCAAATCGTGGGTCTTTTTGAATTTCTTTTCCCAATTCACGAAGTGCTGTTTCTAAACTCATAATTAAATCCTTTCTAATTGACCTTTTAACACATAGGTTAAAGGCTCTGTTACTTTAATGTTTTGGAAGGTGCCGATTAAATTTTCGTCGCCCTCAAATTCTATAATCAAATTGCCGTCTGTTCTTGCGGCAATATAATTATCACCAAGTTTGCCTTTGCCGTACACAAAGCACTTAAATGTTTTATCTGCATATTTTTTCATATTTTCGGCAGATATTTTTTCCTGCAAAGAAGTAAGCTCTTTAAACCATTTGCCTTTTTCCTCGGCAGATACCGGATCGTCCATCTCTGCGGCAGGAGTACCCTTTCTTGCAGAATAAATAAATGTGAAAAGCGAAGTAAACTTAACTTCCTCCACAAGTGAAAGAGTGTCTTTAAACTCTTCATAAGTTTCACCGGGAAAGCCAACGATTATATCGCTTGTAATTGAAAGCTCATCACCCATAAGCTGCTTTGCATAATTAATATGCTCTAAATATTTTTCACGGGTGTAATGGCGGTTCATAGCTTTAAGCACCCTGTCGTTTCCGCTTTGGAAAGGAAGATGCAAATGCTTTGCAATTTTATCGCATGACGCCATAGTTTCCAGCAATTCCTTTGTACAATCCTTTGGGTGGCTTGTCATAAAACGGATTCTGAAATCCCCATCCAAATCGTTAAGCCTTTGCAGCAGTTGAGCAAAAGTTACACGCGGCTCCAAATCCTTACCGTATGAATTAACGTTTTGACCTAAAACCGTTATTTCTTTATATCCCTGCTCAATAAGCTCTTTTGCCTCGGCAACAATAACATCTGCCTCTCTGCTTCTTTCTCTGCCCCTAACATAAGGAACAATGCAGTAAGAACAAAAATTGTTACAGCCGTACATAATGGGAATCCAAGCTTTTTTATCATTATCACGCAAAACAGGAACGCCCTCGGCAATAGCACCGTCCATATCCGGCAACTCAAACACACGTTTTTTGCGTGTTAACGCAGTAAACAAAAGCTGAGGAAGCTTATAAACAACGTGAGTTCCAAAAACCAAATCCACAAACGGATAGCTTTTTTTAATTTTATCTGCAATATGCTGTTGCTGCATCATACAGCCGCAGCAGGCAACAATTACATCGGGATTTTCATGCTTATACGATTTAAGCATACCTACATTGCCGAAAACCCTGTCTTCTGCATGTTCACGAACGGCGCAGGTATTAAAAATAATTAATTTTGCGCTGTGCCTGTCCTCTGTAAAACCGTAGCCCATTTGCTTTAGCATGCCTTTAATATGCTCACTGTCTGCCACATTTTGCTGGCAGCCGTAAGTTACAACGCACGCCAAGGGCTTTTCAACATATCTTTCACCAAGAATTTTACTAACTTTTTCAGTATATTTTTTCTGATTTTTGATTTCTTCTTCACTGACAACTGCGGTTTTTCTCCCCTTATTATCCATAAATTCACCTCATATTATACCAACCCATACTGCTTAATTATAGCAAACATTAAATTCATATTCAATAATTATTTATTAATTTATATATAAATATTTATATTAATATATAATACGGCGTCAGATGTTGCATTTTTGCTCTGCAAATGTTAAAATTTTAAACATTCAGAGGTGATACTATGTTAAAGCAAAGAGGTGCAGGCGTTCTTTTTCACATAAGTTCAATGCCTTCCCCCTACGGAATAGGTGTTTTTGACGAAAACGCAAAACACTTTGTTGATAAAATTCAAGAAATGGGATTTACTTATTGGCAGGTTTTGCCCTTTAATCCCACAGACAATGCAAACAGTCCGTATTGTTCACCCTGCGCATTTGCAGGGAACCTGCTGTTTATCAACCCCGAGGGGTTAAAAGACATGGGTCTGATTGACGAAAATGACGTTAAAGAAAACATTTATGATTCCACCCCATACACAGCCGATTATGAATTTGCCAAAGAGGCAAGGCTTAAAACATTAAAAAAAGCATTTTTAAACATAAACGGCGAATTGGCAAGTGAAATTAAAAATTTTGAAATTGAAAACCCTTGGCTGACCGATTATGCCGTGTATATGGCAATTAAAGAACTTGAAGGCAACAAACCCTGGTGGGAGTGGAAAGAAGAACACGCAAAATACTACAAATGCATTAAAAATATTTATCTTTACGAAGAAAAAGCGGCATTTTGGAAATTTGTGCAGTTTATTTTTTTCAAACAATGGAATGAATTAAAACAGTATGCAAACAAAAAAGGCATTGCCGTTATAGGCGATATGCCGATTTATGTGGCAATGGACAGTGTAGACGTTTGGTCTAATCTGCCGCTGTTTTTAATAGACGAAAAAACGCTGAAAGTTGAGAAGGTGGCAGGCGTTCCGCCGGATTATTTCAGCGAAGACGGTCAGCTTTGGGGCAACCCGATTTACGACTGGAACGCTATGAAAAAAGACGGCTACAGCTGGTGGATTTCACGAATTGCAACAGCACTTAAAACTTATGACGTTGTAAGAATAGACCATTTTCGTGCCTTTGCAAGCTATTGGGAAATTCCGGCAGAATCCGAAACCGCAAAAACAGGCGAGTGGGTTAAAGGACCGGGAATGGATTTGTTTAACAAAGTATTTGAAAAATTCCCAGACCCGCCGATTATTGCGGAAGATTTAGGTGTTTTCGGAGAAGATGTTGTTCAGCTTTTAAAAGACACAGAATTTCCCGGAATGAAAGTTGTTCAGTTCGGATTTGACCCAAACAGCGATTCAAGCCACCTGCCGCACAACGCAACGCAAAACAGCATTAATTACGTTGGCACCCACGACAACAACACAATTTTAGGCTGGCTGTGGGAGGCAAGCGAAAACGAACGCAAATTTGCCCTTGATTACATAGGTTTTGAGGGCGATAATTGGGGCGAGGGCGGATACTACAGTAAAAGCTGCCGAAAGGTTATTGAAGCGGTTTGGAAAAGCAGTTCAAACGTTGCCGTTATTGCCTTTCAGGATATGTGCGGATTTGGCTCGGATGCAAGAATGAACATACCCGGCGTGCCTGATAAAAACTGGCGTTTCAGAACAACAAGAGAAACGCTGGACAGCATTGACGCAAACTATTTTAAACACATTAACGCACTTTACAGAAGAATGTACAAAGCGTTTGATTAACAAAGCAAAAACTCCCGCATAGAATGATATGAAGTTTACTTCAAATTCTATGAAAGGGAGTTTTTTAATGCCTGATAATCCGATTATCAATTCGAAAGCAAGAGAAATAAACGAAACTGTTTGCGTTGACACAAAACGTATTTTTGACAGTTGTGTTTCAAAAGATTGTTTGGAAGATTTAAGAGTAACATTTTTCACAAAAGGTCAAAGGTTAATTGACAACGCCGTTACAATTAAATGCCGTGAATGCGAAATTGTTTCCGTTTCGGTTGATGTGGAAGAAGTGCCGTTTAACAGAGGTTATTACAGCGTAGACATTACTTTCTACTTCAGACTTGATTTTGATACTTATTCCGCACCTTGCACAGCACCTGAAGTTGCCGTTGGCTTTACTAAATTTACCAAAAAATGTATTCTTTACGGTTCAGAAGGTAATGTAAAGGTATTTGTTTCAAATCCTGTATCGGAAGAGCTTGATTGCCCCGAAGCACCGCAGTACACTAACCCCACAGCCAAAATTCAGGCAGTGGACCCTGTTGTACTTTCAACAGATGTTATTGACACATGCGACTGCGTTGTGCCTGTTTGCTCTTCATTCCCCCAATCTATTTTAAACAGCGTAGCAGACCCCGTGCCTGTTGCCGGCTCGTCAAAAGCAGTGCTTGTTACCCTTGGCTTGTTCAGCATTGTTCAAATGGAAAGAGATGTGCAGATTTTGATTCCTGCATATGATTATTGCATTCCCGAAAGAGAATGCGAATGCAACACACAAGACCCTTGCGACACATTCCAAAGCATTGATTTCCCTGTGGATGAGTTCTTCCCGCCTGAAAGAGACGATTCAACAAATCCACCATGTTGCAAATCAAATGACGATGCAACAACAGATTAAAATTTAATAACAACCGACAGGCAAATAAAAAAAGCACTCGCCCAGAGTGCTTTTTCTGTTTAATTATAATTTTTCTATTTTTGCAAACTTTGCCATTAATTTTTTTGTACCTGCTTTATCAAATGCAATTTCCAAAAGCATATCGCCGCCCATTTGAGTAGCGGAAAGAATAACCCCGGTGCCGAAAGTTTTGTGCCTTACCGTGTCGCCAACGGCAAAATTAACATTTGCACCTGTTTCCTGAGCTTTAACCTGACCGAATTTATGGGCATTTTCGGCATTCGCCCTATTTGGATTATTTTGAGTAATGGCATTGTTTTTAGATGTAAATCCTGTTGAACGATTAAAATTATCCACTGTAATATCCTTTGTAACACTTACCGGTATTTCCCTTATGAATCGGGAAGCCATATTTCTGTTTGTTGTTCCGTAAAGCATTCTTTGCCTTGCGTTAATTAAATAAAGTTTTTCTTTTGCTCTTGTTACGCCAACATAAGCAAGGCGCCTTTCCTCTTCCAAATCTTCCTCACTGTAAATAGACTGGTTGCCGGGGAAAATTCCCTCTTCCATACCCGGAATAAACACAATAGGGAATTCCAAGCCCTTTGCCGAATGAAGAGTCATTAAAACAACGCAATCATCTGTTTCGTTGTAAGAATCAATATCTGAAACAAGGGCAACATCTTCAAGGAATGATGAAAGGTCAAAATCTTCTTCCTCTTCCTGATACTTAATAAACATTGATGAAAGTTCGTTAATATTATTTTTTCTGTCCTCTGCCGTTTCGGGGTCTTCATCAAGATAATCAAAATATTTTGTTTCGTTTAAAATTTCCTGTAACAAATCGGAAAGAGGCATACCATCATCAAGAAGCTTTTGAAAATGTTTAATCATATTTGTAAAAGCCATTAATTTTTGAGCGCTGCGCAAAGTTTTTTGAAATTCATCACTGCGTTCGCAAACTTCAAAAGCCGAAATGCCCAAACCTGTGGCAATTTCAAGCACATTAGCAAAAGTTGTGTCGCCTATTGACCTTTTTGGAACGTTAATAATTCTTTGCAGTCTAACATTATCGGCAGGGTTGTTAATTACTGCAAAATACGAAATAACGTCCTTGATTTCTTTTCTGTCAAAAAAGCGATTTCCGCCTATAATTTTGTGCGGAATTCCGCTTTTTGTTAATGTTATTTCAAGGTTTCTGGACTGTGCGTTCATTCTGTACAAAACAGCATGGTCGCTCATCTTTCTGCCTTGAGCAACATTTTTTAAAATCTCTTCAACAATAAAATCGGATTCTTCCTTTTCACTGTTAACGGTGTTTAAAATAATTTTTTCCCCTGCGCCTGCAGCCGTCCAAAGATTTTTGCCTTTTCTGTTTTTATTGTTTGCTATTATTGAGTTTGCACCGTCCAAAATATTTTGGGTAGAACGGTAATTCTGTTCAAGCCTTATAACCTTTGCATTTTTATATTGCTGTTCAAACGAAAGAATATTTTCAATAGTTGCGCCTCTGAAACGGTAAATACTTTGGTCATCATCACCCACAACACAAATATTTTTATAACCGCCTGCCAAAAGAGACACCAATATGTATTGAGCATGAGATGTATCCTGATACTCATCCACCATAACATATTTAAACTGCTTTTGATAAAGCTCACGAACATCATCGTTTTCCTGAAGCAATTTAACGGTATTGAAAATAATATCATCAAAATCCATTGCATCGGACTTTAAAAGTTCTTTTTGATAAAGTTCGTAACAGTCTGCAATTTTTGCTTTTCTAAAATCGTTAACAGCCATTGATTTATACTCGTCAACATCAATAAGACTGTCTTTTGCAGAGCTGATTTCCGACAAAATTGACTTGTGATTAATGATTTTATCTGTTAATCCTAAAGATTTTTGGCAGTGTTTCATAACACGCTTTTGGTCATCCGTATCATAAATTGTAAAATGATTACTATAGCCTAAACGTTCGCCAAAGCGCCTTAAAATTCTTGCGCAACAAGAGTGAAACGTAAATGCCCAAATGTCGTTTGCTTCTTCGCCTATAGCCTTTACAAGTCGTTCTCTTATTTCCCCTGCGGCTTTATTTGTAAATGTAATGGCAAGAACCTGCCAGGGAAGTGCCAATCCGTCTCCTATAATGTGCTGAACACGGTTAACAAGAACCGTTGTTTTACCTGAACCGGCGCCGGCAAGAATTAAAAGCGGACCTTCTGTAGTATCAACAGCAAGCTGCTGCATATCATTTAATGCCATAAATTTTTCCTTTCAAAATATCAATTAAAAGTAAGTGCTTAAAAAAAGGGTGTCTGCGGACACCCTTTTTACTTAATTTAATGTGTAATTTCTTATCGAAGCAGTGTTAAAAGAATACCAGCCGCAACTGCAGAACCGATAACGCCTGAAACGTTTGGACCCATTGCATGCATAAGAAGGAAGTTTGAAGGATTTTCCTTTTGACCTTCTTTTTGAGATACACGTGCAGCCATAGGAACAGCTGAAACACCTGCAGAACCGATAAGCGGATTAACTTTACCCTTTGTAAATAAATACATAAGTTTGCCGAACAATACGCCGCTTGCAGTACCAAGCATAAATGCAACAAGACCTAAAATAACAATTTTAATTGTGTTCCAATTAAGGAAGCTTGCGGCAGATGTTGTAGCACCTACAGAAATACCAAGTAAAATTGTAACAATATTCATAAGTTCATTTTGTGCAGCCTTTGCAATACGCTCTGTTTGACCGTTTTCTTTAAGAAGGTTACCAAGCATAAGCATACCTACAAGAGAAGCGGCATCAGGAAGAAGAAGAGAAACAACAACTGTTACCAAAATAGGGAATATTATCTTCTCAAGCTTTGAAACAGGACGAAGATTGCCCATTACAACAGAACGCTCTTTCTTTGTGGTTAAAAGGCGCATAATAGGCGGCTGAATAACAGGAACAAGTGCCATGTAAGAATATGCCGCCACAGCGATTGTGCCAAGCATTTCCGGAGCAAGCATTGAGGTTACAAAAATAGCCGTGGGGCCGTCTGCACCGCCGATGATTGCGATTGAGCCTGCCTGTTTTGGTGTAAAGTTAAGAACAATAGCACCGATGTATGTGAAGAAAATACCAAACTGAGCCGCAGCACCCAAAATAAAGCTTTTTGGATTTGCAATAAGAGATGTGAAGTCTGTCATAGCGCCGATGCCAAGGAAAATAAGAGGCGGATAAATACCTGCTTTAACGCCGAAGTACAAGAAATCCATAAGACCGGGCGTTAACCCTGTTATCCACGCATTGGCGGCTTCATCCCACACTCTGCCGCGTGCAACAAGTTCAATAAAGCCTTGCAAATCATGGTATTGAACAGCCAAATTTGCCCCGGGTATGTTTGCAAGCAGCATACCAAACGCAATGGGCACCATAAGCAACGGTTCAAAACCTTTTTTAATACCTAAATACAAAAATACGAATGCAACTAAAATCATTACCAAATTTTTCCAACCGCCGTCAGCAGTGAAAAAATAAGCATAGCCTGAGTTTGTGAAGATACTAACAATAACTTCCCAAACGCCTTGAAGTATTTCCATTAATATCCCCCTCCTTAAAATGGCCTTGTGTTTTCAATGTTTGCGGCATTTGCCCAAGGATTTCTGCCGCTTACATTCTTTTTCTTAATAGAACGGATTACTGCGCCGCTGCCGCCTGTTGTTTGTGCCACAGCCGCAGCGATTGCGGCAACAACTTCGCCGCTTATGCCGGGTTCAACCTGCGGTGCAGGTGCCGGTGCAGGTGCCACAGCAGGTACGTTTTTAGGTGCAGACGCAACCGGTTTATTATTTTTTTCCGCTGCCTTTGCCGCATTTTTGGCAGCCTTTTTTTCAGCCTTGCTTTTTTCTCTTGCAGAAACTGATTTTTCAATTTTCGGTGCAATTGCTCCAAAAGCCATAAAAATTAATATAAGCAAAAACAGCACAGTGATTACAATGCTGATTCCGGCAATTACAACAGTTGCTGTAAATGTTGCACTTCTGTCCGCAACAATTTCCATTAAAATCGGACTCATCAAATATGCCCCCATTATTATCAAATTAGTTAGTATTATAAAACAGATGTTGCAATTTTTCAACAATTATTTTATTTTTATCGAAAAATCGTTAATGTATATAAATTAATAACAAAGTATTGATTTATTTTCTAAATAGTTTATAATAATATTATTAGTTGGGAGGTTTTAAATATGAAAAAAGAAACCCTTATAATAGCAATATTTATTACACTTATCATTCTTTGGTGCACTGAAACCTTGGGAATGCGTAAAACATCCAGGCTTTTGGGCGGCGTTATTGACCTTGGATTTTCACTTTTAAGGTAGTTAAAAATCAATTGAAAACAAATTTTTCAGGAGTCTGCAACTGCAGGCTCTTTTATTTTCCATAAAAATTTGTAAATAAAAAGCTTTCCCAAAACCGAAATTAAGGGAAAGCATTAATTTTATTTTACAATTATATTATTGTTTCTGAGAAATGACTTTGTTTTATAATTATCGCCGTATACATTTACCCAAGAGGTTTTAACATATTGGGTATATGGGTATTTGTCGTTGCAGTCTACAATGAATTTTTCCAACTGCCTTGGAGTCATTTTTCTTATTTCTTCACGAATTTCACTTGTTGCATCATCTGTAAACGAGTAAATAACAATGCTATAATCATTATCATAATACAAGTTATCAATGTAAAATCCGTAGCCGTATTCGGTAACAAACAGTCTGTCATCCTCCGCTTGCTTATCAGCCATAACGCTTTCAAAAAACCCGCTGTAATCGTTAAGCTTATAGTAACTGCTGTCGTCATAATAAGTGTAGTAGCTGCCGTTTTCCTCGTCATATTCCTCTGTAGACGGTACTTCATCTTCACTGTAAACATTTTCCACACGGGCAAACAAAATATCGGAATTATCAATACAAAACGGTTCTTCCTGCTTTAAAATTTCGCTTTCTTTCATTAATGCGGAATATTCAGCCAAAACCACTTCCGTATTTACAGTATAACAGCGTGTTACCGTTTTTCCGTTATCAAGTAAATATTTAATGCTGTAGGAATACCATGAAGACAAATCATTTTCATCTTCAATATTCTTGTTAAAACTATCGTCAAACCTTTTATATGCTTCATCGGAAACTGTTTTTGAATGAAAAGCAACAAGTTTTTCCAAAGTTTCCTTATCTGAAATTTCAACGGTATGGTTGTCGGAATTAAATTCATCATAATAAAATCCGTTTAAAACCGTGTTAATAACGCCGTTGGGATATCCGTTGGAATACATATAATTATCATCTTGAGAAATAAACTGTGCAGATTTAATGTTTTCAGCCTTGGGAACATAATTTTTATAGCCGCATGCAGCCGGAACATAAGCCACGCACACGACAAACAATGAAGTTAAAACAACAGAGGTCAATGCCCCTGCAAGCGCCTGTTTTGTACAAGGTTTTCTGTAAAATGCACCGCAATAAACTAATGTTATAACTGCAACGGCAATAACAATAAATAAAATTTTCATCCACATTTCATTGCCTAACAAACTTAATGCAACTGCGCCGATAATTTGGAACATAAGTAAAAACAAGTTAGAAACAACCTTGCCGTCAAGATTTTCCTGAGCCGTTTCAGCTTTGCGATGTTTAAACACGGCATAACCTATTGCAAAAACAACAAGTGCCAAGGCAACACGGCTTATGCAAACATAAACCACCGCATATGAAGTATAAGTAATAAGATTATGCAACGCATCTACAGCGAATGAAACGTTAAAACCGTAAATCGAATTAAGAATCCCTATTACACTGTTAACTAAAACCGGAAATGAGCCTAAAGTTAAACATGTAAGCCCCACGGTTTGCCATTTTTTGCCGCACAAAACCGTACAAAGCATTGAAATTGAAAACACAAACAATGCCACGGCACCGTATGCAAAAATATAGCCTGTAAATTTGCCGAAATCAAAATCTACTGATTTTGAATCAAAAATAAAGTTTGTTTTGCCCAAAATAAATGTGCTTAACAAAACAACGGCAACGGAACATAAAATATAAATTGTGCCGTAAAGTGCGTTTGCAACAAAATATTCCTCTCTTTTAACGGGCAAAGAGAAAAACATATCGGACGCACGCTTGCTGTAAATTTCCTTAAACATTTTTACAGAGGCAACAAACGTTGTTAAACAGCAAATAAACAAAACGCAAAGTCCCAAAAAGGAAATCATTGAATTTGTTATGTCGTGTATATAGGTGCTTGTATTATCATACAAAGCAATATTATCCCTTGGGTTAATAATATTTTTAAATGTAATAAGGCTGCGGCAAGCAAATACAACAAGCCCTATTAAGACAACGGAAGAAATAATAAACCCCGGCTTATTTTGCCTAAAATTCTTCCTTAAAACAGCATTTATTTTACTTAAAGAGGTTTTTGATGTCATACCCTGCTACCTCCATTTCACAAATAAACAATTCTTCAAGAGTTAACGGCAAATATTCAAAGAACAACGGGCATTCTCTGTTAATAACGGCTTCAATATTTTCAAGCTCGCCACGCACCGTTAACTGCACCATTTTACCCTGATGTGTTTCTTTAAGCACATCAAGCTTTGATTTAATAATATTAAGAGAGTCTTCATTTTCAAGAATAAACTGAACTCTGTAAAGATTTATAGACGAACCGTCTATATCCTTTTCAAGCAATATTCCACCGTTATGAAGCAATCCTATATGGTCGCAAAAACCTTCAAGTTCCCTTAAATTATGACTTGCAATTACAACGGTTGCCCCTGTTTCGTCCACAAACTCAATAAGTAATTTTTTTAAAAGTTCTCTTATAACCGGGTCAAGACCGTCAAAAATTTCATCAAACAAAATATATTCAGGCATATAAGAAAGTGCCAAAATTATTGCACATTGGCGTTGCATGCCTTTGCTCATTGTTGAGATTTTTTGTTTTGAATTAATAGGAAAAACCGATTTTAAATGATTAAATTTTTTATCGTTCCAATTTGAATAAACCGTTTTATAATATTTTGCGCAGCTTTCAAGGGTTGAGCCTGCAACAAAATAAGGATAATCGGAAATAAAAGCAATTTTGCCTTTAACGGCATTATTTTCAAACGTGCTTTCACCGTCAACAAGCAATTTGCCGCTGTCTGCCCTATAAACGCCTGCAAGCACCCTAAGCAATGTACTTTTGCCTGCGCCGTTTGAGCCTACAAGTCCGAAAATAGAGCCGTTTGAAATTGTAAAGGAAACATTATTCAGTGCTTTTTTTGTGCCAAAATTTTTGACTAAATTGCAAATTTCAATCATTTTTCATCCCTCCAAATTTCATCTACTATTTCCAAAATGCCTGCTTTGCTCATTCCGGCATTTTTAGCGTCTGCCATTGCGGATTTTAAACCGTCATAAGCAATTTTATGAACCTCGCTTAAACTGTTTCCGTCGCAAACAAAAACGCCTTTGCCTGCCTGTGTGTATATTACGCCGTTTGCCTCAAGATTTTTATATGTTTTGGCAACCGTGTTTGGATTTATACCCAGTTCACAAGCCAGCGAGCGCACCGAGGGCAACGGGTCATTTGCCTGATAAACGCCCAAATTTATATATTTAACTATTTCTTTTTCAAGTTGAACATAAAGCGGTTCACGCCCTTTTGTGTCTAAAGAAAACACAAAATGCCCCCCTTTCTTATTCGTTATGAATTGCCGTTAAAGCACTAACCTTAACAGAGCGGTTTGCCGGCGAAATGCCTGCCAAAACGCCTACTCCCACGGCAAATAAAATTCCAAGCAACGCCAGCCACGGCGGAATTGATGACACGCAAATATAAAAATCATCTCCCGATGACATTGAGGACATTACAACCCGTGCCACGGCATTTGCGCCTATTGATAAAATATAACTTATAATAAGTCCGATAACGCCGCCCATTAAGCCGATTGTGCCTGCTTCATAAAGAAACATTGCTCTAATGTCATTAAGCTCACAGCCAAGCACTTTCATAACGCCTATTTCTTTCGTTCTTTCATAAACAGACATAACCATTGTGTTGCTGATACCAAAAGCGGCAACAAACATTGAAATTGCGCCTATTGCACCCAAAACAAGTTGAACCGCCATCATAATTTTTTTGGTATACGCCAAATCGTCATCATCGGAATAACTTACAAACCCTTTTTCAGCCAATTTATCTTTAACTGCGGAAATATTTGACATATCATCTACTATTAGATAAATATTCCCGTATTCAAATTGGTTGTTTTTACCGGGATTAATAATATTATATTGTTTATACAGTTCTTTTGCAAGCGCCATATCAATATAAACGGCTGAATCGCTGTCGGAATCCACAGAGTTATCTGCTTTTATAATTCCTGCCACATTAACCGGTTGTACAACGGATGAAGCGGTTTTATTGCCGTCTTCATCGGCAGATTCAACCGCAGATATTGTAAATCTATCCTTAAGCAAATCTATTTCACTTTCTGCCAACTTATAATCGCTGTCATACTTGTACTTAGCGGAATTTCCGTTTGCGTCTGCAAAATTTTTTACAGCCGATTTACCTGCATAAATGGCATACTTATCGGTTGCATTAAAAGCACCCTCTGTTAACGTATATCCCATTTCTGCCATTTTTGAAACATCAATGGCTTTTAATCCCCATTGCAAATTATATTTACCACGGGAAAATTGAGCATATTCGCTCATATCAACAGTGGGAACTGCCACTTTTACATGTTCCAAACCCGAAAGATACTCCAGCGCCCTGTCATCAAGCTTCTGCTTTTCATTTTCCGGCTTGCTTTCATCTTCCTCAAACCCATAAACCGTTATTTTATGAAGAGAACTGTTTGAATTAAACTGCGCCGTAAGCATTTTATCTATACCCACGCCGATTGAAACCATTATAACTATTGCACAGGTACCTATAACAACGCCTATAACAGTCAGCCGTGTTCTTGTTTTTCTGTTACGCAAATTACGCAAGGCGGTTGCAAACAGGTCAGATTTCTTCATCTATAACTTCACTGCCTTTCGTAAGCTTCTTTTTCTTAACAACCTTTGCAATAATTATTGCGGCAACAACTAAAACCGCAACACCTGCCACGCCGCACACAATAGGCACAACGGGGGATGATTTTTCTTCTGTTTCACTGTTATCTGTTGTATCCGTATCTTCATACGGGTCAAATTCTTTTTCAACAGTAACCTTAAACGGCTGTTCAATACTTTCTTTTTCTGAATTTTCGTTTTCATATTCAAAAACAAAAATTAAATTTTTAACGCCCATCTCCGTAAACGTTACCGGCAAAGTGTAATTGCTTACAAACTGTGTGCCGGCTTCCAAATTGCCGATATAAGCAGACGCCAACTCATTGCCTGCGTCATCCTTTAAAATAACCTTGCCGTTTGAAAGTTTTGTTTTACCGCTGTTTATAATTTGAAACGGGCAATCGGTTTCCTGATTAACAGTAACATTTTTATCTGCCAATGATATACCCTCAAAAGCAACCTTATCCGGCTGAACAACAGGAACGCTCATTGTTAATTCGCAAGTGCCCTGTGCTTTTTCGCCGCCCTCGTAATATTCATATGTAATTGAAGCGGTAACAGGGTAAACGCCGGAATTTACACTTGCAAGGCATTGAAACTGCTTTGAAATTTTTGCACTGCCGCCGGCGGAAAGAGAGTTAACCGCAACAGTATCCGTTCCGTCTGCCACAACAAACGATTCGCCGCCTGTAAGTTTAATAAGCACGTTTTTAACTGTAACGGAAGATGAGTTATTCTTAACCGTAAAGTTAAGATTAAATTTTTCACCGCCGTTAACAGTATCGCCGCCGAAAGAAAATGAAGAAATAAGAACTTGTGGAGTTAATGCCTGCGGAGCTGCTTGTGATGTACTTTGCTTGCTTGCCTTAATGCTGATATTAAATTCCTGTGAGCCTGAGCCTTTTTCGCCCTCACTGTCAAAATACTCGTAATTAACAGAAATTCCGATTGGATAAACACCGTTTTCAACAGACGATGCGCACATCATATTTTTTGAAAAGCCGTAAGTTGAATTTTTGGCAATTTTATCTGTATACACACTGTCTGTTCCGTTATTAACGCCAAATGCATCGCCACCTGACACACGAACCGTTACATTTTGAACGTCAATATCACGGCTTGTGTTTTTCAAATTAACGGAAAGTTTAAACACACTACCGCCTGTTACACTGCCGTTTACGTTATAAGAATCCACGGTAATAACCGGGCTTAATTGATTTGAGCCTGAATAAGAACCGTCATTTTCAACCGCCGAAACCGACAAAGCGGGAACAACCGCCATAAATACTGCTAAAATAACAGCCAACAAAGATTTTTTCATAATTTTCACCATTTCCTTTCCGAGAATAAATATTACTCCGCAACCTTACCGTCTATAATTTTATAAATTACATCTGCATATTCGGCAACGCTTGAATCGTGAGTTACAAGCACCATTGTTTGATTGTTTTTATGAACCGTTTCGGTTATAAGTTCCATAACCTCTTTTGTGGTTTTACTGTCTAAATTACCTGTAGGCTCATCGGCAAAAATAACAGCCGGATTGCCAACAAAGGCACGGGCAATACCTACACGTTGCTGCTGACCGCCGCTCATTTCCGCAGGTTTATGGTTGCTTCTGTTTTCCAAACCCACAAGTTTAAGCATTTTAAGAGCTTCTTTTTCCCTTTCCGCCTTACCTACGCCCTTAAACATAAGGGGCATTGCCACATTTTCAACAGCCGTTAAAGACGGAATTAAGTTATATGACTGAAAAACAAAACCCGTAAATTTTTGCCTGAACAGTGCAAGCTGCTTTTCATCAAACTTATCTATTTGATATTTACCTATTTTAACTTTGCCAAAGCTTGGCTTTTCAAGCCCTGCCAGCATATTAAGCAATGTTGATTTGCCGGAACCGGATGTGCCCAATATGCAACAAATTTGCCCACGCTGAATTTTAATATTAACATTTTCAAGCGCCGTTATTTTTTCTTTGCCCACAATAAAATACTTGCATAAATTTGTGGTTTCTATAAAAGCCTGCTCCATACAAATTCCTTTCCTTAATCTCACTGTACTATTGCGTGTAGTACACTTCAACTAAAAAATAACACACCAAATACAATTTGTCAACAACAAAATAAAAAAATAACGCCTTTCTGCACACCAAACCGTGTAAACAGAAAAACGTTATTTAAAATATTAACTTCAGCTTAATTCATTTTCGCAGGAATAAGAATTAAATGTAACACTTGAAATGTAAGGCGCTTTTGATTCTTCGCCGTTGAAAGAATTGAATCCGTCATTAAACAGCAAAACCGTGTTTTCACCCTGTTCAAGAGTAATATTTGTTGTAACTGTTTTAAAAGTATCCCAACTGTAAGTATTGCGGCAATAAAGTTCTTTTTGCAAATTGCCGTTTACTGAAATTGAAACATAATCTTCAACCAAATCAACATTATAATCGTGAACGCCGTTTTCATCATTATTTGAATAAGTAATTGTTAAAGCATAATTACCTGCTTTTTTTGCATTAACGGAAATTAAAGCAGAGCCATCGACAGATGTTATGTTGCTAACATATGACACATCATTGTTTTTTTCAAGAGACGCAGAGCCTGACAAACCGAATTCAGCGGCATTAACGGTTGCTTCCGTGCCATCAATTTGTGATGTTACAGAGGGAATGCAGCTGTCAATATTACGCTGACATTTCACATAATTTAAACCCTCTTTTAAGTAAGCGGTTGCTCTTCCGTTTTCATCGGCATAAACCACAGCATCTTCATTTAACCCTAAAGTTATAATTTCATTGCTTATTGTGTTAATGTCGTAATAACCGTTTGAAGGAGCAACAATGTAGTAACCCAGACCGTCAATAGGCAAAACCTGAATTTCATTTGCTTCCTGTTTGCGAACAAGAAGAGAATCCAAAACTATTGTGCCTGTTTTATGAGTAACCCTAACCTTGTGTTTACCTGCATCCAAATCACAAAAAACATTATAGCTGTTTGTAATTTCACTTTTTATAGTGTTTTCAAGGCTCAAAACTTGCTCATTGCCGTCAATTTGCAAGTTTACGGTGCTGTAAGTTCTGTCGTTTGCATTTTGCTTACCGTTTTCATCATATGCGCCGTCGTTTGAATTACCGTAAATAAATTTCAATTCATAACTGCCGCTTTCAGGCACATTAATTTCAACCTCAACACCGTCGCCGTCATTTTCCATACCGCCCACAATGCCTTTTTCATCACCAGTTGAAGCATAAGCACTGTCATAAGTATAAGAATTTCCAAGCAAATTGCCCTGTTCAAATTCATAACGGATATACAAATTATTGTTAGTATAATCTGTAAAATCAGTTTCCGTTGATTCTGTAATTTCAATATGATAAGCGGTGTTTGCATTCATATCATCCATAGGAATTTCAATAGAATTGCCGCAAAAATCATTATATGATTTAACTGTTTCAGGCTGATACACCTTGCCGGAAATACCTTGATAAGTAACGGCGGTAATTTTAACATTAACGGTTTTGCCGTAAAGTCCGGTAGTATCCGTGTTATCAATACGCACTTTGCCCTTATAATCGGCACCGCTTACAAGCAAATCTATTTTTCCAAGTTCATTATCCACAGTTCCCAAGCCCAAAAAACTGCGATAACGTGGCTTTCTTGCCTGAATAATTGCTTTGCCCAAATCGGAATGAAAAACATCTTTAACATTAACAGCCATTGTTTGACCGCTCATTTGAGCATACCACCTGTAAACCCACCAAGCCGAGTTTGGCGTATTGTAATCTGCACAGGTGTTGCAAAAATTATTTGCAACAAGCCAATATGCCTGATTGGCATAAACCTTTGAATTTTCAATTTGGGAAATATATTTAAGCATTGTATTAGGATTTCCGTTATCTTCCATCATACCGTATTCGGTAACAATAACAGGTGTAGCTGTATCCAAGCCGTGCTTTTTTTCTATTTCCTTTAACTCATTTACATTATACTGCCAATCATAAATTGCACGGTAATTAAGTTCATGATAAATCAAAACATCTGGGTTGCAATTATTTTGAGATGTATATTCCAAAAATCCGTCTATTTTATTTTTATCATATTCGTAATAACCGGGACCGCCGATTTTTGCATTAGGGTCTAAAGATTTTATATAATCACAAGTTAATTTCCAAGCCTGATAAAAATTTTGCTTACCATCATTATCAAAACTGTTTTTGCCGGATTTCCAAGTTCCGAACCAAACGCCGTTATCGCACTCATTATAAGGGCAATAAACAACACTTTGGGCATAACTTGAATTTTTAATTTCGTTAACCGTTTGTGCAACTAAAGGAAAATATTCATTTTCTAAAAAAGTTTTCCAATTATATGTGCCGTTTTGCTTCATTTCGTTAATATTGTTTTCCTCGTAATACCAAGTAGAAAACATATCCTGAAGATAAACAACCAAATAATCGCAGGAACCGCCGCTTAAAAGTTCATTTGCAACATTGTTTACATCACCGATTGGGTGCTGTAAACCGCCTGCCGTTTTTACCGAGGCAGAAGAAACATCCAAACTTTGTGCCATTTCATAAGACGGCACGCCGTCCTCTGCAACGCCGTATAAATAGCCTGATGCTCCGGATGTTACACTGCCTGTTAACTCGCCGGCATCAAAAGTAACCGTTGGAGTATAAAATGCCGCAAAACAACCAAATGCAACGGCAACAACACAAATAATACTGATTACGGCAACAGTAATTTTAGTTCCTTTTTTTAATTTTCCCACTGCCATAAATTAATCCTCAATAAAGCAAAGGTTAAGCGCTTTATGTTCAACCTTAAACACAACCTCGCTGTAATCAAAATTTTCGCCGTCGCAATTCCCCAAAAGTGCAGAACCGTCTGTACTCCAAAATCTGCCGCCGACCACATAACCTGTTTTAACCTTTTCGGAATGAAGATGTGCAGTACCCTTGCTGTATTGCGGAATAAGAGGCAATGCCTCTGCCAAATTTACAGGTTCAACATATGTAAAATCAAGAATTCCGTCATCCAAAACAGAATCGGGAGCGGGGCAAAATCCCCCGCCGTAATAGCTTGCATTGCAAATTGCCATTAAAGTATAATCAAGAGGAACATGGCGGAATTTATACGGTTTTCCGCTTTCATCAATGCAATCAAGCTCAACATTTATATCATATTTAAGAGAATGCAAAACGCAGGGAACTACAGCCAAATTATATGCCTGATGACCTAAAAATTTTGCTTTTTCAGCCATTTTTCTGCCAACGGTTTCAACCATTGTATCTAATCCGTAGCTCATAACATTTATGCATTTTTCGCCGTTATAATCAATTAAATCAATAGGCTTTACTTTATATTTAATTTTTCCGTTGTGCAAACCGAAAGATTTAACAACGTTTGCGGCATCAAGTTTTTTTGAGCCGTATATTTTTTTTGCAAAATCATTGCCTGTTCCAAAGGGCAATATCATAAGAGGAGTATCTGTAAACGCAAGTCCGTTTGCGATTTCGTGAACCGTTCCGTCGCCGCCGCAAGAAACAATAACGCAATCTTTGCCGTATTTTGCCGCATATTCGGCAGCAATTTGCTTTGCGTGGCCTTTGCTTTTTGTTTCTTCAATAATCATTTCATCATCAATAAGGCGAAATGCAGATTGAACTTGCCTGAAAAGTGCTTGTTTGTCTTTATGACCTGCTATGGGGTTTTCAACAAAAACATATTTCATATTAATATTCCCTCTCTTTAATTATTACATAACTCTTGTGCCGCCCACAGGTCTTATAATAAGAACGTGGCAATTACCGCTGCCGAAAATACTTTCCATTGCGGTTTTATATTCAGCCAAAATTTCATTTGGCACAAATGCCTGAATTGTACCTGCAAAGCCACCGCCGTGAACACGGTAAGCACCCTTACCCTTTAAAATATCTTCCGAAACACAAAGGGCAAGAGAAAGCTTTTGCTCTGTAGGATTAGACGGAGAATAAACGTTTTGGTTATACATATAAGAAGATTTACCGCTTTCAACGATAACCTGTTTAAAGGATTCAAAATCGCCGCTTTCAAGAGATGAAATTGCTTTTTCAACCCTAATATTTTCATTATAAAAATGATATGCACGCAAAATGGCACGGTCATTAACCTTATTTACTATTGACGGAACGGCTTTTTTAAATTCTTCAAAATCAATTTCACGAAGAACATTTTTGCCAAGCGCTTTTGCAACGCCTTCCATTTCGCCCCTTACAGCAGCATAATCATCTGTTAAATCACTGTGATTTCCGCCTGTGTCAACAATGCAAAGAGAATGACCGCTTTTTGCAAAATCAAAATCAACTTTTGTAATTACAGGCTTTTCCGTTGATTTAAAATCAATAGAAACAAAAGTGCCTACGGATGACGCCATTTGGTCAAGCAAGCCGCAGGGTTTGCCAAAGAAAACATTTTCACTGTACTGTGCAACTTTTGCAATATCAACAGGGTCAATCTTGCCGTCATTAAACAAATATGAAACGGTTGTACCAAGCAAAACCTCAAAGGCAGCTGATGATGAAAGACCGCTGCCGCCCATAACATCAGATGTGGTAACTGCGTCAAAGCCGCCGATTTTAAAGCCCATATCCTTAATTTTTGCAACAACGCCCCTAACCATAGCCGTTGACCTGCCGAACTCTGATTCATCAGGCAAAAGTTTTGAAATATCAACCTTATTCATTGCGTGACCCTGTGATTTAACACGCACAATATTTTCATTATTAACGGCACAAACGGCAACGGCGTCAAGATTTATTGAAGCCGCAAGAACCTTGCCGTTATTATGGTCTGTATGATTTCCGCAAACCTCTGTTCTGCCGGGTGCAGATGTAATAATAACATCCTTGTCATCACCGAAAAGTTTAATAAATTCTTCTATAAGCTGAATATAGCGTGTGCGCTGTTTTTCAACTTCCTGCGGCAAAACATAAACCGCCTTTAATTTTTCATCCATAACGCCTGTTTTAATTGCGTTAATATATTCTTGTGGTTTCATAAAATTTACCCTTTCCGCCCGACTTTTTTATATTATAAGCGCTTGCAGGCGATAAGCACCCTTATTAACTGCCGTATTTTTTAACAGCTAAAAAATTACAAAACAATTTTATATTTTTCTTTTTGCGAATAAAGCAACAACGTTTGGGTCATTTGTCTTGACCTTATGCCGTAAAACACATTAAATATTAAACTTGTTACACCTGTAAACGCCACAATAATTATAAGCAATGTTATAAATTCCTTTGAAAAAGGATTATAAAGTGCCGCACCGATTTTTGTGTAAATATAAAGCCTTGGTGCAAAGCCCAAAAGGCTTAAACAGATATAATAAATATAATCGTAACGCATAGAGCCGTAAAGTTTTGAAACCATGCCCAAAGGAATAACAGGCACAACCCTTGTTACAACAAGAATATAAGGATTACCCGAACCCTTAAACAAAACCCACTGCTTAATAAACCGTGCCTGACGGATGTTTAAAATCATCATAGCCCAGCCGCCGCCCAGCCAAGTGCCTTCCACATACTTAACGGTAAAGAAAAAAGCAGTTAACACAACATTTATTATTATTGCGTTAGGCAATGAAAACACCATGCCGGCAATAACACAAAGCACGCTCATAGGAATAGGAAGCTGACACTTTGCAATATAAAGCGCAAACAGGCAAATTAAAATCTCAATATGAGAATCAAGACCTGCCACAGCGTGTTCAAACCTTGAAAGCCAATTAATTATGGCGTCAAACCTTACTTCCAAACTGTGTTGCTGGTAAAGACACCAAGACAGCACAACAATTAACGCCGCAGTTACAAGCACTATTATTAACGATATTAAATTGGTTTGATGGCGCTTTGTTTTTTTCAAATGCCTATTCCCCCAAATTAAAAATTAGTTGTTTTCGTGAAAGTTGCCCAAAAACTTAAATCCCGGCAATTCCGAATACAAAGCACACAGCAAATCAAGCGTGCCTTCATCCTTAATATTACCTATTAAATCAACATAAAAATTATACTTAAAATCACCATTTGCAATAGGGCGTGATTCAATTTTTGTTAAATTAAGCCCTGCCATTGAAAATCTGCCTAAAATTCTGTAAAGAGAACCGGTGGTATGAGGAACGGAGAAAATTAAAGAAACTTTATCCGCATTATTTTCAATAACAAGTTTTTTTGAAATAACAATAAATCTTGTTTTATTGTCGCTGATATTTTGAATATCTGTTTTAATAATCTTGAGTCCGTATTTTTTAGCCGCATCTCCGGAACATATAGCGGCAATATCCTTTTTACCCGATTCGGCAACATATTTTGCAGCCGCCGCAGTATTTGTAAAGTTAACGCCTGTAAAGCCAAAATCTTTTAAAAATTTAGAACATTGTGAAAGAGCCTGAGGATGACTGTAAACATCATTTATATCCTCATATTTTGTGTTTTCACAGGCACAAAGGCAGTGATTGATTTTAAGAGAATATTCACCCACAACATAAAATTTATACTTCATAATTAAATCATATGCTTCGTGAACAGAACCTGCCGTTGAATTTTCAACCGGAATAACGCCAAAAGGTGCCTCACCTTTATTAACAGCCTCAAAAACATCTTCAAACTGTTTATAATGTTTAACATCTGCCAACGGAAACAAATGATTTGCCGCTTTTTCGGCATAACTGCCTGTAACGCCGGCACAGGCAACCGGACCCTTGTTTTCGCTGAGAGGCTCTGTTGTTACTGCGTTTTCAATAGCCTCACGCAATTCCTTACCGCCGCCTATAATTTTGTGCTGAAGCGCCCTTGAAGCATCCATTGTTGCGGCAAAAACAGTGGCAATGGTATCTCCCTGCTCGCCGCATTTTTTATGAACGTCGTCTAAAATTTCCTTTTCACGCTCTTCGTTTAAAACAGGCAAGCCGCGTTCTACCTTATATTCCGCAACCTGTTTTGAAATTCCCATTCTTTTAATTAAAAGAGGAATTAACTGTTCGTCAATATCATCTATCTCTTTTCTTAAATCAAGTAAATCCATTAAATATAATCCTTTATGATAATAAATCAAGTATTGTTAAAGCCGCCACGGCTTCAATTACAGGCACTGCACGTGGAACAATGCAGGGGTCGTGCCTGCCGTTTATAACAAGTTCTTCATTTTCTTTTGTTTGCAAATTAACGCTTTTTTGCGGCTTTGAAATTGATGGTGTAGGCTTAATAGCCACCGAAAAAACAATAGGTGCGCCGTTGGTAATCCCGCCGGTTACACCGCCGTTGTTATTTGAAATTGTGGTAACAACGCCGTTTTTATACTCAAATCCGTCATTAACACTGCTGCCAAAAGCACTTGCAAAACCGAATCCCGTGCCAAATTCAACGCCCTTAACCGCAGGAACACCGAAAAGCGCATAAGAAAGTTTGCCCTCTACAGTGCTGAACATATTGCCGCCTACGCCTGCCGGAACGCCCACAACGGCACATTCTATTTTTCCGCCAACGGAGTCGCCGTCTGTTCTGGCTTTTTCAATTTCGCTGCGCATTAATTCTTCTTTATCACCTAAAGTTGCAAAGTAATTTTGGCTTAAATTCAAAAGAAGTTCTTTTGAAATATTATTTTTATCAAAACCGTCATCTTTAACACTGCCGATTTGGCTGATGTGAGCGCCGATTACAATGCCTTTTTGTGCCAAAGCCTGTTTTGCAACAGCACCTGCAAACACAACGGGAGCCGTTAATCTGCCGCTGAAATGGCCGCCGCCTCTTATATCATTATTTCCGCTGTATTTAACATATGCCGCATAATCGCTGTGGCTTGGGCGCGGAACGCTCATAATATTTGAATAATCGCCGCTTTTGGTGTTTGTGTTTTCAATAATCATGGCAATAGGCGCACCGGTTGTTACCCCGTTTAAAACACCGCTTAAAATTTTTGGGGTGTCCGCCTCTTTTCGCGGAGTTGTTGTTTTATCTCTGCCGGGGGCACGCCGTGCCATTTCCTTTTCAACGGCTTCTGTATCTATTTTCACACCGCAGGGAAAACCGTCTATTACACACCCGATTGCCGTGCCGTGGCTTTCACCGAAAACGGAAAGTTTAATTTTTTCGCCTAAAACTGAAGACATTCTGCTTTTCCCCCGATTTTATGGTAATCCTCAAAAAAAGTAGGATAAGATTTATTTATACTTTCACGGTCATCAATAACCGTTTTGCCTGTGGCATTTGCACCTGCAACAGAAAATGCCATAACAATTCTGTGGTCATTATAACCTTTTAAAACAGCGCCCTTTAATTCATTGCCGCCGTTAATTACCATTCCGTCTGCAGTTTCCGTAACATCTGCACCCATAAGCTTTAAATTTGAAACAACACTTTCAATTCTGTTTGATTCTTTAAATCTAAGCCTTTCTGCGCCTTTAATTACCGTTTTACCCTTGGCAAAAGCAGCCGTAACAGCAATAACAGGCACTAAATCCGGAATATTTGTGGCGTCAACCGTTGTGCCTTTTAAATCACTTGAACTGCACCTTACGCCCTTTTCACTGATTTCAACATTTGCGCCAAAAGATTTTAAAACGTCAACAACAGCTTTATCACCCTGAGTGGAATTCATATCAAGGCCGCAAACAGTTATGTCGCCGTTAATTGCGCCGGCACAAAGGAAAAACGCCGCCTGGCTCCAATCTCCCTCAACAACATAATCAATAGGTTTGTATTTTTGATTGCCTTTTACAAGATAACCGAAATCTGTTTCAAAAGCATTAACGCCGAAATCAGCCATAACCTTAACCGTCATATCAACATACGGTTTTGACTGAAGAGGGGTTTTTAAAAAAACCGCACTGTCGCCCTGCAAATTAGGCAAAGCCATTAAAAGACCTGTTATGTACTGACTGCTTATATTGCCGTTTACATCATAATTGCCGTTTTTTAATTTGCCTGAAATTTTAACCGGCAAAAAGCCGTTGCTTTCAAAATTAACGCCGTGCATCGGCAGCATTTCCGAATATTCACCAACCGTGCGTGAAAGCAAACTGCCCTCACCCACAAAAGTAACATTTTTTCCCAAAGATGCGGCAACAGGAATCATGAACCTTAATGTTGAGCCGCTTTCAATACTGTTTAACACGGTTTCACCGTTTTTTAACGAATTGATAATGCCTGTTGTTGCACGCATATCGTTTGAATCTATAACCGGCTTTACACTGCCGCCACCTGCAAGATAAGAGCAAATAAGCGCCCTGTGTGCAACGGATTTAGAAGGCGGAACGATAACACTGCCGCCTAATATTGCCGGATTTATTTCTACTTTACTCATTCTATACTCCGAATAATTTTGAAATTTGGCTGTTTTCAACCGGATAAATAAAACTGTTTCCGATTTCTTTAAGCATAATAAATTTTATGCCAAAGCCGCTTCGTTTTTTATCTGCGCTCATTGCCTGAACAATTTGTGAAACAGAATGAGTATCGCTGATTTTTAAATTATTTTTCTTAAGAACTGCGGCAATTCTGTTTGAAGTACCCTTTTCCGTAATTCCTGCCTGCTCGCCTGCCTCTGCAATCATAACCATGCCGATTCCTACGGCTTCACCGTGAGAAACGGTTTCAAAATTCCACAGTTTTTCAATAGCATGGCCGCACGTATGCCCAAAATTAAGAAGTGCCCTTTCGCCATGCTCTTTTTCATCATTTTCCACTATTATTCTCTTAATATCAAGACATTCGTAAATAATATCTTCAATAAAATCTTTTGGATTTTCAACTTCAAGACGCTCAAAAAGCGATTTTGATTTTATACATCCGTACTTGATAACTTCGCCCATACCGTCGCTGAAAAAATGGGGTGACAATGTATTAAGCACATTCGGGTCAATAATAACAAGGCAAGGTTGATGAAAAGCGCCGCAAAGATTTTTACCTTGCGGCAAATCAACAGCCGTTTTGCCGCCTACGGAAGAATCTACCTGAGAAAGCAATGTGGTAGGAATTTGAACAAATTTAATGCCTCTTAAATATATTGCCGCCGCAAAGCCTGCCATATCGCCGCAAACGCCGCCGCCTAAAGCAACCACACCGTCTTCACGGGTTAAGCCGTGTTCTGCCATAAATTCAACCATATCAATAACAACGGCAGGCTTTTTTGACGCTTCGCCGGCTTCAAACACAAACGTAAAAACATCATACCCAGCATCTGCAAGTGATTTTTCAACATCTGCACCATAAATTTTAAAAACATTTGTATCGCTTATAAGCGCCAACTTTTTACACGGCAACACACCTTTAACAAGCTTGCCTGTTTGCTTAATAAGCCCTTTTTCAATTAATATATCGTATTCCTCGTTAACTTTAACAGTAAGTTTTTTCATTAACCGATTTCCTCTTTAATTTTATTTGCCTGCGCCATTAAACGCACCAATTCATCACTGTTTTCTTCTGAAATTGCTTTTCTGAATTTTTCAAGATTATTTACCAAATCATCTATTTCTCTGATAAGCGGTTCTTTATTTGAAATAAACAGTTCGCTCCACATTTCGCCGTTTATTCTTGCCACACGTGAAACATCACGGTAGGAACCTGCCGAAAAGCCCGGATGCATAGGCGCAAGAGGACTTAAAACATAAGAACAAGCAAGAACGTGGGCAATCTGAGATGTAAACGCAATCATTTCATCGTGATGTTCGGGAGTTGTTACCACTGTTCTGGCAAAACCCATTTGCTTTGCCAATTCTACCAAAGTATCCACCTTTGCCTTTGGTGCATTTGTGGGCGTGCAAATAAACGATGCATTGTCAAACAAGGTATCAAGACTGTTATCATAACCAGAAACCTCTCTGCCTGCCATAGGGTGAGCGCCGATATAAACAAAATCAAACTGCATTTTTTCAAGTTCTCGGCAAATTTTTGTTTTAATACCGCAACTGTCTGTTACAATGCTGTCTTTTTTAAACTTATCTTTATTTTCAACAATAAAAGGAATAATTGCTTCGGGATAAAAATTTATAACCGTTATATCTGCTTTTGGAATCAATTCATCAAGCGTGCCGATTTCATCAACGGCACCCTGCTGTAACGCCTTTTCCGCAACACTTTGAGTTCTGTTCCAACCCATAACATAGTGGTTTGTATTTTTCTTTAAAGTTTTTGCAAAGCTGGCACCGATAAGTCCCAAGCCTGCCACCAGGATATTCATAAGCGTACTTCCACCTATACAATGATATAGTATATAATAATATATATAATTTTATAAATCAAGGCAAGAAGCGATTAATTTATAAAATAGCAATAAAATAAAAAAGAGCGGTAACACTGTACCGCCCCATTTATTTACCGTTAAACAAGTTTAACATTATTAAGCTTATAATCCTCTACAGATTCATTAACAGCCTTGCCGCTGAAACGAACAAGCTCTAAATCTTCAACATTTTCCGCATCTATTGCATGCTTATAATCATCACAAATATTACCCCAAGAAGTTTTGGTTTTCATAATTGTAACATCTTTTGCATAACGAATAAAGAAAGCGGAATTGCTGTATTTTTCAACACCCCAATCAAGACACGGTCTTAAATCATAAAGACCGCACTGCCACTTGCTGGTTTTAGTAAGTTCAACACGGCAGTTTTCAAAAGTAATATCCTCAATAACATTATCTGCATTACCGTGAATTAAAACACCGTTTTCGCCCTTTGCCGTAACATTAAAGAAGCGAATGTTTTTAATTTTACCGCTTTTTGTATTTTCATCTCTGTTAAATGTGGTAATAGTAATAGGCTCTGCCGTTCCCCACCAATCGGGGCAAAAGCGGCGTGTTTCAATAACAATATTTGAATAGGAAACATTTTCTACATTACCGCCGTCTCTGATTTGAATTGAAATACCCCTGTTACTTTTGCTGATTGTGCAGTTTGAAACAATAATATTTTTAAAATCGCCAACGCCCTCTGTGCCGATTTTAATTGCCGCAGATGTTGAAACAAGTGTGCACCCGTCAATAATAACATTTTCCGTTGGGCCGTATTCACTGTTACCTTTTGATGTTTTAAGGCAAATACAATCGTCTGCACAAGTTACATGGCAGCCTAAAATACGAACATTACTGCAATGGTCAGGGTCTATGCCGTCGCTGTTTGCAACATCAAGGTCATTTAAAATTCTGATTCTGTCTATTAAAACATCATCACATCCGGCAGGATGAAGGGTCCAAAACGGAGCGTCCACAACCGTAAAATCTTTAAAAGTAATGTGGTTGCTTTTTTCAAAATACATAACTGTGGGGCGTGGGTAAAAATCACCGGTTACATAATATTGGTCTTTTCGCTGAACAAAAGCATGCCCGTTTGCATCTATCGTGCCCTCACCGCTGATTGTGCAACCGTCTGCCTCATAAGCATAAAGAAAAACAAAGCTCGGTTTGCCTGTAACAGGATTACCGATTAATGCTGTTTTAGGGTCGTTTATAAGCTTGTTTGGTCTTATATAACCGTCTATATTAGAAGTTGCTTTTATTGTTGCACCCTTTTGAATATGGAAATCAACGTTTTTACGGAGCCTGATTGAATCGCTGTAAAAAACATAGCCGCTTTGAAGCACTACTCTGCCGCCGCCGTTTTTTGCGCAATCATCTACTGCATGCTGAATTGCAAAAGCGTCATTTGTTTTGCCGTCGCCCACTGCACCGTATTGTAAAACATTATATTCTTTCATAAACACACACCTTTCGGGCAAATTACTTTCATTCGTCAAAAGCAAAGCGCTGTTGCCGAAAACCGCTTATAATATAGCACATACATTAAAATTTGACAAGTAGCGTATTATATGATATTATTTACTTTATAACGGCTGCCACTCATTCCTCAGCACAACGGAATGTAATGGTGGCTTATTTTCTGCAAAAAAATAAAACGGAGAAGAATATGAAAAAATATGATGTTGCAATAGTGGGTGCAGGTCCCGCAGGTATTTTTACAGCACTTGAAATGATTAAAAAAGGCAGTAGCAAAAGCATTGTTATTATTGAAAAGGGTAAATCTGTTGAAAACAGAAAATGCCCAAAAGCCAAAACAGGCAAATGCATGAACTGCAAGCCTTACTGCCACATTACCACAGGTTTTTCAGGCGCAGGTGCTTTTTCAGACGGCAAACTTTCTCTTTCTTACGAAGTCGGCGGAAATTTGCCTGAACTTATCGGCGAAGACTTGGCTCAGGAAACTATTAATTATACAGATAAAATTTATCTTGAATTCGGTGCAGACACTCACATTGAGGGCGTTGGTAACACAGAAGAAGTTAAAGAAATCAGAAAACGTGCAATTCAAGCAGGTTTAAAACTTGTTGACTGCCCAATTCGCCACTTGGGAACGGAAAAGGCTCAGGAGCTTTACTTTGCCATTGAACGTTACCTTGTAGAGCAAGGCGTTGAAATTATGTTTGACAGTCAGTGCAACGACTTAATTTTAGACGGCGAAAAATGCCTTGGCGTTAAAATTGAAACAAGAAACGGTGCAGAAGAAATTTTTGCAGACCACACAGTTGTTGCCACCGGCAGACGTGGTGCAGATTGGCTTGAAAAACTTTGTGCCGACCACAACATTGCCCACCAACCGGGAACAGTCGATATTGGCGTTCGTGTTGAGGTAAGAAACGAAGTTATTGAAAAGGTTAATGAAGTTCTTTACGAATCAAAACTTGTAGGCTACCCAAAACCGTTTAAAAACAAAGTTCGTACATTCTGTCAAAACCCGGGCGGCTTTGTTGCACAAGAAAATTATGACAATGATTTGGCAGTTGTTAACGGCCATTCATACAAAGAACTTAAAAGCCAAAACACAAACTTGGCAATTCTTTGCTCTCACAATTTCTCTATTCCTTTCAATCAACCTATTGCCTATGCACAAAAAGTTGGCGAATTAACAAATATGCTTGGCGACGGCCACATTCTTGTTCAGCGCTTCGGCGATATTCTTGAAGGCAAAAGAACTTGGCAAAAAGAACTTTCCCAAAGCAACCTTAAACCTACTTTGCCGGATGCCGTAGCAGGTGACATTACTGCTGCAATGCCTTACCGTGCAATGACAAACATTATTAACTTCATTCAGGCTATGGACCATGTTGTGCCGGGATTTGCAAGTCCTGAAACATTACTTTACAGCCCTGAACTTAAATTTTACTCAAACAGAGTTAAAATGGACACTGACTTTAATACTAATATCGAAGGCTTGCATTGTCTTGGCGATTCCAGCGGATGGACAAGAGGTCTTATGATGGCAAGTGTTCATGGTGTATTAATGGGAAGAAAATTAGTTTAAGATATAAATTAAGCACCCCAATGGGGTGCTTTTTTGTTTTTTCAAATTGCCTTACCTGTGTTTACAACTTATATTTAGTCCTCCTTGTTAAAGGGCTCGTTTGCGACCACTGCCGGTGGCAGATAAAGAGAGCAAAAAGAACTTCGTAACAGTCAAAATTTTTGAGCTAATAAAATGCGATAAAAATTTTGTTACTGCACGGCGGACGTTCGTTATTTATTATAAGATACTCGTTAAGTCCCCCTTGTTAAAGGGGGAAAGTTTTTGCTTGCAAAAACAGGGGGGATTCAACTAAACAATGTGCGGCTTACAGGAATCCCTCCGAGTTGCTTCGCAACCCACCTCCCTTTCACAAGGGAGGCAATTAGGTAAAAAAATAAGTCCCCCTTGTTAAAGGGGGACATTTAATTTACAATCAATCAGGCTCCCTTGTGAAAGGGAGCTGTCGCATTTTATATGCGACTGAGGGATTCTTGTAAGCCGCACTTTGTTTAAGTGAATTTATTGTTTTCAAGTAAAAATAACAGACAGGCAAAAAAATAATCACCCGGTGGGTGATTATTCTATAACAACATTTTCTGCCGATTTAATTTTAACAGGGTTGCCCTTATAGTTAAATTTATTATTTATAATCCTTATATTACTGTGCACGGCACCCTCGTCGATTTTATTTTCCGGCTTAATTAAAATCGGCACTTTGCCGCAGTAATCAAAAACGTTATCTTTAATTAACACATCTTTGCAGCATCCACTTTCATACCAGCTTGATGCATCGTCGGAAATAAGCACGCCGCTCATTGAACAGCTTATAAAATGATTGTTTTCAATAACCGTTTTTTCACGGGCGGTAACAAGCACGCCTCTTGTAATAATTCGTTTAACGGTATTGTTTCTGAATGTTGTTTGTGGAATTTTTGTTAAATCCTCTACGGCGTAGCCCTCTTTTGCGCCCTCGGTGCTGTCTACAGTTATTTCCAAATGGTATTCACGCACCAAATTTGAATTTATAACGGTGGCTGTGCCTTGGTCTTTTAATGAAGAGGGTTTAACAAATGCCACTTTATCACCTACTGAAATCGGGTTAAATCCGTGGGTTTGTGGGTGTTTGTAAAGAAGCATTATTTTATTGCCTTTTATGCTTTCAATAATGTAGTTAATTCCGTGAATGTTAATGCAATCGTCGCAAGCGCCTTCAAAATAGTTGTTTTCAATTAAAATGTTGCCGCGGCACATACAAATTTGCATAAAATCAGCCAAAGAAGCCACATCTCTGCCGCTGTTTTCTTTAGGGGCAAAACGGCAGTTCCTTACGGTTATATCTTTTGAATCCTGTGCCACAAAGGCAAGGGAATAGTTGAAATGTTGAGAAACATTTTCAAATGTAATATTTTCGCTTTGGTTAACAAAAATGCCCACGTTTTCACGGCGGCTGTCAAAAATGTAAAACTTGTCGCCTACATCGCAAAAGCCTGTGTAAGGGTAGTAAAATCTGAAAGTTGTGTTGTTAATTTTTTTCCAAGACAAAACATTGTGAAACAATTTATATGTGCGTTTAATAATATCCGGCGAGTTTGCTTTAACCATGCCGATATGGCTTGCGTTTTTTAATTTGTCGGAGGCACAGTAATCGTTCCATTCGTAGTTCATTAAAAACAAACCGTGGTTTTGATTTATGATAAATCGTCCGTCGCATTCAAAATCTATGTAAAATGTTGATTTTTTAACAACCGTTAATTTCCTGAATCTTGGTTCATACACATCTATTGCCAAGTTTTTAATAACAACATTTTTGCATTTTTTAACAATCATGTTTGACATGGGACCTTTAACAATCAGCTCGGAGCCGCAAAAATCAAACACCATGTCCTCTATGTCGTCTATATTCAGGGCAAACTTGTTGTCGTGGGGCATTGTGTCCTGCTCAAACTCACGGTCGCCTACGGTGTTTGTTATATATTCTCTTCTTTGTTTTATATTGTTTGAATCTATATAGTATGTTCCTTTATCAAAAATAACAGTATTATGGCCGTTATAATTTTTAAGGCAACCTAAAAGTTCACATATGTCTAATGCCACATTTTTATTTGGCTCAACACCGAATTCATTTGCGTAAATATTCATAGTGCTTTAAATTTTTACTCCTAATTTTTTTGCTTTTTCTTTAATTTTTTGCCAATCTTCAAGGGCAAAAGGTTTGTTGTTTATATTTCGCAAAACAGCGGCAGGGTGGTAGGTGGCAGTGTAAAAAATGCCGCCTTTTTCTGTGAATTCACCGTGCTGTTTTGTTACTTTAATGTTTTTATCAATAATTTTTTGCGCCGCAATTCTGCCCACGCAAACTATTATTTTCGGTTTAATAATTTCAATTTGTGCGTCAAGCCATTTTCTGCAAGCGGCGGCTTCCGCAGGTTTAGGGTCTCTGTTTTCAGGGGGTCTGCATTTTGTTGTGTTGGCAATATACACGTTTTTGTTTCTTGAAAAACCGGCGCTTTCAAGAAATTCGTCCAGTAATTTGCCGCTTCTGCCAACAAAAGGCTCACCTTGCAGGTCTTCGTTTGCACCCGGCGCTTCGCCTATAAGCATCACTTTTGCATTTTCACAGCCAACGCCAAAAACCGTGTTTGTGCGGTAGTTTGCAAGCTCGCAATCGGTGCAGTTTCGGCATTTGTTTTCAAGTTCACACAAGTTCATTTTAATCACCCTGAAAATTATATCAAAATTTTTGTTGAAAAACAACTAAAAGAGGTATAAAATATACCCATAAAAAATATTTCTATAATTTGTTAAGGAGAATCAGTATGGAAAACAACGAAGTACTTGTTGAAATTTCAGCACGCCATGTGCATGTTACAGAGGAAGATTTGGAAACTTTGTTTGGCAAAGGTTATCAGCTTACAGTAAAGAAAGAACTTTCCCAACCCGGTCAGTTTGCTTCAAACGAAAAGGTTAAGGTTATCGGTACAAAGGGTGAATTCCCGGCTGTTTCAATTTTAGGTCCTTGCAGAAAAGCAACGCAGGTTGAAATTTCTTTAACAGACGCTCGTTCAATCGGCGTTTCCGCTCCTGTTCGTGAAAGCGGCGACGTTGCAGGTTCAGGTGCATGCAAGCTTGTCGGCCCTGCCGGTGAGGTTGAACTTAAAGAAGGCGTTATTGCTGCAAAGCGCCATATTCATGCAACAGAAGCAGATGCAGAAAGAATGGGTCTTACAAATGGTCAAATTGTTTCTGTTGAAATTCCTACATCAAACGAAAGAAGCCTTACTTTCGGCGATGTTGTTGTAAGAGTTTCAAACAGCTATGCTCTCGCAATGCATATTGATACAGATGAATCAAATGCAGCAGGTATGGCACCTAATTCAATAGGTAAAATTATTAAATAATTATATGTAATGCAAATTATAATCAATCAGGCTCCCTTGTGAAAGGGAGCTGTCGCATTTTATATGCGACTGAGGGATTCTTATAAGATTTACATTATTTAATGGAATCCCCCTGTCATCTTCGATGACATCCCCCTTTAACAAGGGGGACTTATTTTTTATAAACAATCTGCCTCCCTTGTGAAAGGGAGGTGGGTTGCGAAGCAACTCGGAGGGATTCCTAATTTAGCCTCCCTTGTTAAAGGGAGGGGGACCACGCTTGCGTGGTGGAGGGATTCTTGTAAGGCGAACATCACTTTATTGAATCCCATTGTTTTTGCAAGCAAAAACTTAAGGAGGACAAAACGAGTATCTTATAATAAACAACGACCATCCGCCGTGCAATAACAAAAATTTTAAAGTTTTTTAAAAATTTTTGTTGACATTCCTATTGGGGTGTGGTATATTTTTAGCAGTTAGTAAAGGCTAACTATTTTTTTGAAGCGTCCGTTAGTGTAAACTAACCTAACTTTCAACGGAGGTGCTGATATGATGCCTTTAACTTTTGCCGCTACAGGTGACGATGTTATTGTAAAAAAAATAGGCGGCAAACCTGAGGTAAAAAAACATTTGGAAAAATTGGGATTTGTGGCAGGAAGCGAAATTTCCGTTATAACAGAGCAAAACGGCAACCTTATTGTTAAGGTTAAAGAAGCACGTGTTGCCGTAAGCAAGGAAATGGCAAATAAAATTTTCATATAATTTTATTAACATATAAGGAGGATTTAAGTATGAGAACACTTAAGCAGGTTAAGCCGGGCGAAACCGTTAAGGTAGTTAAGCTTCACGGCGAAGGCGCACTTAAACGCAGAATTATGGATATGGGCATAACAAAAGGCGTTGAAGTGTTTGTAAGAAAGGTTGCGCCTTTGGGCGACCCTATTGAAATTAAAGTTCGCGGCTATGAGCTTTCGCTCAGAAAAGCAGACGCCGAGCTTATTGATGTTGAATAAGTTTATTAATTAATACCTCCGCCTGTTTAATTGCGGCGGAACGCATATTTAAGTTAGTGAAGGCTAACTTTAGAAACAGGAAAGGAATTTACTTATGGGTATTAAAATTGCTCTTGCAGGTAACCCAAACTGCGGTAAAACAACATTGTTTAACGCACTTACGGGTTCAAACCAATTCGTCGGCAACTGGCCCGGCGTTACGGTAGAGAAAAAAGAAGGTAAGCTTAAAAAGCACAGTGATGTTATAATCACCGACTTACCCGGTATTTACTCACTTTCCCCTTATACATTAGAAGAAGTTGTTTCCAGAAATTATCTTATTAACGAACATCCTGATGCCGTTCTTAATATTATTGACGGTACTAACCTTGAAAGAAACCTTTATCTTACAACACAAATCGTAGAACTTGGTATTCCTGTTGTTGTTGCCGTTAACATGATGGATGTTGTTAAGAAAAACGGCGATAAAATTAATACAGAAGAACTTTCACGCCAGCTTGCTTGCCCTGTTGTTGAAATTTCAGCACTTAAAGGCACAGGAATCAAAGAGGCTGCCGAGCTTGCAGTTAAAGCGGCACAGGGAAGCCCAACAATTCCGCAGCACAAATTCAGCGGCGTAGTTGAACATGCACTTGCACATATTGAAGAGGCAGTGCTTCACGATATGCCGGAAGAACAGCAGCGTTGGTATGCGGTTAAAATTTTTGAAGGCGATGACAAGGTTCTTGAACAGCTTAACATTCCTGCAGAAACACTTGCTCATATTAAAAACGATATTGAAGAGGCAGAGCAGGAACTTGATGATGACGCAGAATCAATTATAACAAACGAACGTTATGTTTACATTGCTTCAATTATTAAAAGCGTTTATAAAAAGAAGAGCAAAGATAAACTTTCTACTTCAGATAAAATAGATAAAATCGTTACAAACAGATGGCTCGGTCTTCCTATTTTCGCAGTAATTATGTTCCTTGTTTACTATATTTCAATGGTAACTGTAGGTTCTGCTGCTACAGACTGGGCAAACGACGGCTTGTTTGGCGACGGTTATCATTTGCTTGGCATTGGTTCATCTGCATATGATGAAGCAGCAGAGGAATACGGCGATACAGACCAAATTCTTGACGCTTTCGTTTCAGAATACGGCACAGATGAAACGGCAGACGCTATTGACCTTGAAAACGAGGAATACAGCGAAGATGCCGCACAGGCAGCATTGGCACAACTTGTTGCCGCTACTCCTGAAGACGCAAATGTTACTTACGTAACAGAAGATGAAGAAACACTTGAAACAACAGACCACGCAAACACAAGCAAGGCTGATTTGGAAAATGCTGTGGCTGAATACGAAAACACAGAATACAAAGAAGGCTTTGGCGCTCCCGATACATCAACTTACGGTGTTTGGGTTCCCGGTGTTCCTGTTCTTATCGGTAATCTTCTTGAAAAAGCAAATTCACCTGAATGGCTTTCCGGTTTTATTCTTGACGGTATTGTTGCCGGTGTAGGCGCAGTTTTAGGTTTCGTACCTCAAATGCTTGTATTGTTTTTCTTGCTTGCATTCCTTGAAGCTTGCGGTTATATGAGCCGTATTGCATTCGTGCTTGACAGAATTTTCAGAAAGTTCGGTCTTTCAGGTAAATCATTCATCCCAATGCTTATCGGCACAGGCTGCGGTATTCCGGGTGTTATGGCTTCCAGAACTATTGAAAACGAACGTGACCGCCGTATGACAATTATGACAACAACGTTTATTCCTTGCGGTGCAAAAGTTCCGTTTATCGCAATGATTGCAGGCGCAATTTTCGGCGGCTCGGCAATCGTTTCCACATCGGCTTACTTTATCGGTTTGGCAGCAATTATTTTCTCCGGCATTATGCTTAAGAAAACAAAAATGTTTGCAGGCGATCCGGCACCGTTTGTTATGGAACTTCCTGCATACCACCTTCCTACATTGGGCAACGTTCTTCGTTCAACTTGGGAACGTGGCTGGTCATTCATTAAAAAAGCCGGCACAATTATTACACTTTCAACAATCTTTGTTTGGTTCACAACTTATTTTGGAGTTGTAGACGGTCAGTTCAGAATGCTTAGCGAAGATGAAATTTCTTCTTCAATTCTTGCAGCAATCGGCGGCGCAATCGCTTGGATTTTCTCGCCACTCGGTTGGGGTAACTGGCAGGCAGTTGTTGCTTCTATTACAGGTCTTGTTGCAAAAGAAAACATTGTTGGTACAATGGGTATTCTTTTTGGCGGCGGCGACGGCACTGTTTACCAAAACATTGCAGCGGCATTCAACGGCATTACAGCTTACTCATTCCTTATCTTCAACCTCCTTTGCGCACCTTGCTTTGCAGCTATCGGTGCAATTAAGAGAGAAATGAACAGCCCTAAATGGACTTGGTTTGCAATTTGCTATCAGTGCGGATTTGCTTATATGATTTCACTTATCGTATATCAATTCGGCAGTGCAATTTCAGGCGATTTACACATTGTAGGTCTTATTGCCGCAATCGCAGTTCTTGCATTCCTTCTTTACATGTTGTTCAGAAAGAATAAGTACGACGATAACAAGCTTACTGTTAAAACAACTTCCAAAAAATCAAAAACTACTGTATAATTAAGTAAAGCAATTTACGAAGGGAAGTATGATGTATGTTAGCTTTCTTGAAAGCAAATATTTGGACAATAGTTATTATAGCCGTTTTGGTTGTAATAGTTGCCCTAATCATCAGAAGTCTTGTTAAAGATAAAAAAAGCGGAGGCGGGTGCAGCGGAAACTGCGCCGGCTGTTCCGGATGCTCGGGTTGCTCTTACGGGGCAGGAACATCTAAAAAGGAGTAAGATATGTCTTACACTTCAGCACAGATAAAATATATGGTTGCAATGGGGGCGCTTTGTAACGAAAGCGGGCAAATAAGAAGCATGGAAATTGCCGATTACCTTGCCGTTTCAAAGCCAAGCGTTCACAAAATGATTGCAGAGTTTTGCGATATGGGAATTATCACTAAAAATCCGTATTCCTTCATACAAATAACTCCTTACGGTAAAAAAATTATCAACGAATATTCTAACGGGTATAATAAGATAAAAAACCATTTTCACAATGACTTGGATGTTAACAGTGATAATGCTAAAAACACTGCAATGTCAATCATATGTGTGCTTAGTGAAAAAGAACTTAACGAACTTTGCACTAAGCTATAAACCAAAGAGGCGGACATCCCGCCTCTTTTTTATATCTGTTACTTTTATTGTTAAAAATAATGTAAAGCAAAATCGCCTATGCGTAAGCGTGGCGGTTTTACGAATGTTAAGGGGGTTATTAGGGGGAATTGCAACTTGTTGCATTCCCCCTGATTTGCGTAGCGCCTCCCTTGTTAAAGGGTTACTCCCCTAACAGGGGAAATGTCTGCAACGCAGACAAAAGGGTTTAGGACCGCTTGCGGTGGTGGGATTCTATGGTGCCGTTCTTTTGCAACATGAAAGAATGGCACAACCTCGCCGTGTTTACGGCGAAATATATAAAATAAAAGCCTCCCTTGTTAAAGGTTTACTCCCCACGGTGTGGGGAGATGCCACGCAGTGGCAGAGGGGACGGGTTCCGGTTCGGAGGTGGGTTGCGAAGCAACTCGGAGGGATTCTTGTAAGCCGAACAATATTTAATTGAATCCCCCTGTTTTCATAAATGAAAACATCCCCCTTTGACAAGGGGGACTTATTTTTTATAACTTTTTTGCCTCCCTTGTGAAAGGGTTATTCCCCTAACAGGGGAAATGTCTGCAACGCAGACAAAAGGGTTTAGGCAACACGTAGTGTTGACGGAGGGATTCCGATAAGTTGCCGATTATTTACTCATAATTTTTGCAAACTGTTCATATTCTTTTTTATTATAAAAATAATCTGCCGGTTTGTCGGCAACACCAAGCTCTTGCCACCATTCGTTTTTAAGCTTGTTATAAAGCTTGTCATATGTAGGCTGTGCCAATGTGTTTAAGTTCCAAAGGCTGAAGTGAAGGGCATAGTTAATGTAATCTTTTTCAACTTCGTCATAAAGTCCTTCCGCAACAAGTCTTTCTTTAAGAGCGGTAAGGGCTTTATAAAAGCAATCCCAAGATTTTTCTCTTGTGTTTGAAAGAGAATCCTTGTTGTTACGTCTTTGATGAGCAAGTATTTTGCCTTTTTCAACACAGGCAATTTTTTTTGCAACGGCAACAGCGGAAAAAACAAACAGCATATCGTTGCTTGTGCGCTGCTCCTGAAACCAAAGGTTGTTGTTAATAACAAACTGCCTGTTGTAAAGTTTATCCCACGCCCAGCCAACAAAAACCTTAAAAATATTATCGGTCATTGCACGGTGGTTAAAAGGTTGATACGGCGGAATTTCGCTGTAGCGCAAAGTCCAATTAACGGTTTTGAATTCCTTTGATTCTTCCGAATATTGGTCTGACTGAAAAACAACAAAATCCGCTTTGTTGCTTTCTGCGCAGGCATATGCTTCTTCAAGCATTTTTTCGTCAAAAAAATCGTCGCTGTCTAAAAATGAAAGGTATTTTCCTTTTGCTCTGCGAAGTCCGTTGTTTCGTGCGGCGCCGGCACCGCCGTTTTCCTGCAAAACGTAAACAAACCTGCCGTCTTTTTCCGCAAACTCTTTTGCAATCTCAGCAGATGAATCGGTTGAACCGTCGTCCACCATAATAACTTCAATTTCTTTTAAAGTTTGTTTTGCCACGCTTTCTAAGTTTTGGCGCAAATATTTTTCCACATTGTAAACGGGAATAATAACGGAAACTTTAATATCCTCAGTCATTTTTTTGGTAACCTCTTCTCATTTTGTTAAGCTTTCTGTAAACCTTTTTTGCAAAGCGTTTAAATCTTACTGGAATGTACATAATTGCTTTGCCCACTTTGTACGATTTTGAACGCTTAATTTTATCAAGTTCGGCTTTAACCTGTTTAAAGTTGTTGTTAATGCTTGTGCTGCCGTTGTTCATAGGAAGCGCTTTAACTTTGTAATAAACTGCAGGCTGGTTTATAAGTAAGTGCAAGTTATCACGCTCTGCGGCGGTGAAAAGGTTTTCGTCCATTTCGCCTAAATCTCTTGCACGCTTCATTTCTTTGCTAAAGCGGTCTACATAATCTTTTTTAAGGGAATTGTCAATTCTTCTTAATGTGGCAACAGAGTTGTGAAAACGCTTTAATGTGTAATATGTTTTAAATGTTTCCCATGTTTCTTTGTGCTGAACAAGAATGTCTTTAATATGGTCGTATTCAACGTTAATGCAATAAACCTTTTGCATATTTTTTACAGATGAATTTGGGTTATCACGCCTGTTCATATAGTAAGGCTTGTCAATAATCATGCCTCTTTCCGCAAAGGCAAATGTTTGAAACCAAAAGCCGTTGTCCTGAAAAGATGCGCCGGGTGTTTCGTTGTGGCGAATGTTGTATTTATCAAGAAATGACTTTTTGTAAATACCGCTCCAGGTGTTCATTATAAAGCGAATTGCCTCGGGAGTTTTACTTGGGTTAAATACTTTGTTGTAATATGTGTTTGTTCTGTCCAAATGGTTGTATGTTAAAAACATATCGCCGTTTGAAGCACGCTCAAAACGGTAAAAATCCGCCTTTACAAAGTCTAAATCATTGGCTTTTGCAATTTTGTATAAATCGCCAAACATATTTACAGGCACAAAATCATCAGGTTCAAGAATGCCAATGTATTCGCCTGTGGCTTTTTCAAGGCCAATGTTCATGCCAATGCCGTAGCCGCCGTTTTCCTTATCTACCAAAATAATGCGGTCGTCTTTTTCCGCATAGCTTTTAAGAATTGCCAACGAACCGTCTGTAGAACCGTCGTTAATACAAATAATTTCAATATCTTCAAGTGTTTGGTTTGTAATGCTTTCCATGCACTCAACAAGGTAAGGCTCTACGTTGTAGGTTGGAATTATAACGGAAACTTTTGCCATCTTTTATTTCTCCTTAAATTCTTCGTTCACTGTTTCAAGGGCTGCGGCAATAACCTTGTCCATATCGTAATATTGGTATCTGCCCAGTCTGCCGCCGAAAATAACATTTTCTTCGCTGTTGCCCAGCTCTTCGTATTTTTTGTAAAGGGCGTTGTTTTCTTCGTTGTTAATGGGGTAGTAAGGCTCAATGCCCACGCTCCATTCGCTTGAATATTCTTTTGAAATAACCGTGCCTTTGCCTGTTCCGAATTCAAAGTGCTTGTGTTCAATAATTCTTGTGTAAGGCACTTCACGCTCGGTGTAGTTAACAACGGCGTTGCCCTGGTAATTGTCTGTATCAGGCAAATATTCCGTTTCAAATCTAACGGTTCTGTACTGCAATGCACCGAATTTGTAGTTAAAATACTCGTCAATATTTCCGGTGTAAACTATTTTCATTGAGCCAAGGTCGTTTTCTTTTTTGTAATCTTCAAAGCTTGTGTTTAAAAGCACATCCGTGCCGTCAAGCATTTTTTCAATAATTTTTGTGTATCCGCCTATGGGAATACCTTGGTACCTGTCGTTAAAATAGTTGTTGTCGTAGGTGTATCTTACAGGTAAGCGCTTAATAATGAAAGCCGGCAACTCTGTGCAGCTTCTGCCCCATTGTTTTTCGGTGTAGCCTTTAACAAGTTTTTCGTAAACGTCTTTGCCGATAAGGGAAAGAGCCTGCTCTTCAAGGTTTTGAGGATTTTCAATATTAAATTCCGCTTTTTGCTTTTCAATAATTTCTTTTGCCTCTGCGGGAGTTTTAATGCCCCACATTTTTGAAAATGTGTTCATATTAAACGGCAGGTTGTAAAGCTCATCTTTATAAATTGCAACAGGTGAGTTGATGTAGTTGTTAAATTCGGCAAAGTTATTAATATAGTCCCACACCTGCTTGTTGCTTGTGTGGAAAATATGTGCGCCGTATTTGTGCACATTAATGCCGTTAACGTTTTCACAGTAAATGTTGCCGCCTATATGGTCTCTTTTTTCAATCACAAGGCAGGTTTTGCCTCTTTTTTTTGCTTCATATGCAAAAACAGAACCGAAAAGACCGCTGCCTACTATTAAATAATCGTATTTTTTGCTCATATTGTTTACCTCTTTATCTGAAATGCAGAATTTTTTTACCGAAATCAAACAACTTGCTGTCTGCCCTGACAAAACGGCTTATTTTCCTTGCCGCTTTAACAGAGAATTTTTGCTCTGCCTTTGATTTGTAAAATTCATTGTCTGCAAGCGCTTTTTTGTATTTGTACATTAAGTATTCTTCACAGGTGTGGCTTTTCATAACCGTAAGGTCGGCATATTCTTTGGGAAAATAGTAATAACTTTCTTCCGTATGGTTGTTTATGCCGAAATAATCAAGCCCTTCAAATTTTATTTTGTTGTAAACGGTTTCCATTCCCTCTTGGGTCGTTTGCAATAAAACAGAGCGAAACAGCCCTGAAAGCAACCTGTTGTAAAAACTTTGCCAAACAAGTTCGCTTGGCTTTTCGTTTTTCAGCAATTCGTAAACGGCGGCATAGCTTTCATATGCGCACAGCGGATTTTTAGATGCCGTTGCGGTTATTCCCTGCGCCGTGTTTTCCCTGTAGTTAACAAGGGGCTTTTCCGTAAACGTTATTTTTTCGGCGTAAAACATTGCCGCCATAACAAAATAAGTGTCGTTTGCTTTTTGCAGGTTTTGAAAACGAATGTTTTTGCTTTTTATAAATTCAGCCCTAAACATTCTTTGCCACGGCACGTTGGATGCAATGTTGAAAATATATTGAGGGCAGGTTTCTTTGGAGAAAACTTTTTCTTTCGGCAAAAATCTGCTTTTAAGAAAAGTTCTGTTAACAGCCCGTTTGCCGGTTTCGCTGTTGTAGGAATAGGCGCCGCACAGGCAAATGTCTGCATTTACGGCTTCACATTTTTTGTAAAGAATTTCAAGGGCGTTTTTTTCAAAAAAATCGTCTGAATCCCAAAAAACCAGGTACTTGCCGCAGGCAAATTCCATTCCCTTGTTTCTTGCGGCACCGGCAAATTTGTTTTGCTGTGTTAAAACTTTAATTCTGCCGTCTTTTTTTTGAAAATTGTTCAGTATTTCAAGGCTTCTGTCGGCAGAACCGTCATCCACCGCTATAATTTCAATGTCCTTTAAAGTTTGGTTTATAATGCTGTTTATGCATTTTTCTAAATACTTTTCCGCATTGTAAACGGGAACTATAACGGAAACTTTAATATCGCTCATAGCACGCTCCGAAAACATAATGCACCATTTTATTCTTGTTAGTAATTATATATTATAAACAGTTGAGTGTCAATTAAATTAATTTTTGTTGATAATATATTAAAGGTGTGTTAAAATTGCATTGTTACAGGCTTTTGAAAAGCGGCGAAAAGAGGTTTTAATTTATGGATGTTAAAGGCGAGTTTAAAAGATTATTCAATACAACAGAAGAACCGCTTAGGGTTTATTGCCCTTACAGAATTGCACCCGTCGGCGCACATTCGGATTATCAGCACGGTTTAATTTCAGGCTTTGCCATTGACCAGGGTGTTGAAATTTATTTTTTGCCTACAAATGACGGCAGCGTCAGAATTTACAGCGGTAATTTTGAGGGCGAAACTGCTTTTTCCGCTTTTGAACTTCCTCAAAGAAGTTATGAGTGGGGCGATTTTGCAAAAGCCGCTTTTGTTTCGCTTAAAAGAAAATACAGAATAGACAAGGGCTTAATCGGCTTTATTAACGGCACATTGCCGGTTGGCGGTTTGTCTTCCTCCGCAGCCGTGCTTATTGCATACATAAGCGCTGTTTGCAAAATAAACAGCATTACGTTAACAAAGGCAGAGGTTATTGATTTTGCTCTTTATGCCGAGCATGATTACCTTGAAATGAATGTTGGTAAAATGGATCAAAGCTGCGAGGTTTATTCCAAAAAAGACCATTTGCTGTTTCTTGACACTCTTGATGATTCCTACAGGCTTATTCCTACAAGTGAAAATATGCCGCCTTATGAATTTGCAATAATTTTCAGCGGTAAGGAAAGAAAACTTGCCAACACTGCGTTTAATTCCCGTGTTGATGAGGCAAAGGCTGCGGCTTTTGCTCTTCGTGCTTTTGCTGGAATTCCTTACGGCAGTTTTAAAGATTCTTATATGCGTGATGTGCCCAGAGAAGTTTTTGATGAGTATAAAGATAAAATACCCGAGGCGTGGAGAAAAAGGGCACAGCATTTTTACGGCGAATTTGACCGTGTTCAGCGTGGCGCAAAGGCTTGGGAGCAGGGCGATATTGTGGAATTCGGCAAAATAATGTTTGAATCCGGCTACAGCTCTATTTATAATTGGGAAACAGGCTCGCCGGAACTTCAGGCTCTTTATGAAATTATGAAAAAATGCCCCGGCGTTTACGGCGGCAGATTCAGCGGCGCAGGCTTTAACGGCTCTTCAATAGCTCTTATTAATCCCGATAAAAAGGATGAGGTTGCCGATTTTCTTAAAACAGAGTATTTAAAACTTTATCCTCAGTATGAAAATGATTTTTCAATTCATTTTTGTAAAACCGCCGACGGAGTTGAAATATAAACTTATCAGCATTCTTTTTATAAGGGAGGCAAAAAGTTTAAAAAAAAGTCCCCCTTGTTAAAGGGGGAAAGTTTTTGCTTGCAAAAACAAGGGGGATTCCTGCAAGCCGTACATTATTTAATTAAATCCTATTTTACAAGCAAAAAACCTCTCTTGCAAAAGAGAGGTTTTGTTTTATATATTCCATTTCATAATGGTTTTGCCAAAGGCTTTTTTTGTGTCTTTTTCAAATGCTGCCTTAATGTCGGCAATGGTTTTTATTTCGTTAACCGAGCTTATAATGTTTGCCAAATATTCTGTAATTTCAGGGTATTTGCCGTACATTTCAACAGTTTTTTCAAAATCGGCAACGCCGCTTCGGGAAGAGCCGAAAAAGCGCAACCCCTTTTCAAGAATCATTCTTGTGTTAATTTGAACAGGGTATTCGCTGACGCCTAAAATGGAAACTGTGGCTTCAGGCTTAACGGTGGCAATAATTTGCTCTATGGCAACAGGGCTGCCGTTGCCGCCCACACATTCAAATGCGTGGTCAACCCATAAATCTTTCGGCAAATCGCTTACTAAATAAGTTTCGTCGGCAAATGTGAAATCCGAAAGTTTTTCCCATGTTGTGCCAAAAACAAAAATTTTGCTGTTTGGAAATGTCTTTTTAAGAAACAGCGCTGTAATGTAGCCCAAATTTCCGTCGCCCCACACGCCTATGCGCTGCCTTCTTGCATGGGCAATGGAATCAAACCTTGAAATTGCATGCACGGAAACCGAAACAATTTCGGTAAACGCTGCCACATTCATATTTATGTTTTCGGGCAGTTTAACAAGCCTTTTTGGCGAAATTTCCACATATTCCTGCAAAAATCCATCCATAGAACTGCCTGCAAACTTTGATGTGCGCAGGTAGTTCTCTGCAATAAAATCGTCTTTCTCCACAGGCATATTAGGCACCATTACAACTTTTTCGCCGGGTTTAAGGTTACCTGCAGGGTCAAAAACAACTTCGCCTGCGCCCTCGTGAATAAGTGCCATTGGCAGTTTTTGTGCCAAAACTTTTGCATCTCTTGTGCCTAAATAATAACGCATATCGGCATTGCAAATAGAAAGGTGGGTAGGGCGCACAATAACGTTTTTGCCAAAGGGATTAATATCCTCAAAAGCAATTTCAAACCGTCTGGGCTCTGCCAAGCGGTAAACGGTGTTAATCATTCTTCTTCGTCCTCCAGCAATGCTTTTGCCACACGCAAATCATAAGGGTAGGTAATTTTAATGTTAAATGTTTCGCCGTTAACCAAAGCAACCTTTTCGCCCTTTAAAACAAAAATCTTTGCCGCATCCGTTAAAATTTCTTTTTCTTCGTCTGTAAGCTCATTGTAAAGTTTGCGAAGTTTAACTGCTTTAAAGGATTGAGGCGTTTGACCTTGGTACATAACGCTTCTGTCGGGAATATTGCTTATATTTTCGCCGTTTAAAGATTCCACAATAGTATCTGTTGCGGGAATAACGGTGTCGCATGCGTCAAATTTTTCGCATGCGCTTATGTTTTCTTTAATAATTCTGTGGGTAACAAACGGGCGCACGGAATCGTGGGTAACAATAACCGTGTTTTCGTTTAAATCGCCTTGCTTTTCAATGTAATCAACGGCGTTCATTATTGTTTCGTTTCTTGTGTCGCCGCCTTCAATAACAGCCACTTTTTCACTTGCGCCGGGAATGTATTTGTTAACAAGATTTTTTGTGTGTTCTACCCATTTTGCAGGGCAAAGAATAATTACCTGCTTAAAATCAGGGTATGTAACCATTTTTTCCACTGTGTAAATAATAATGGGCTTGCCTTTTAAGTTAAGGTATTGCTTTGGTTTTTCGCCGCCCATTCGAGAGCCGATGCCCCCTGCCAAAATAACTCCGTAAGTCATAAAAACAACCTTTCTGCGCCGCTGTTAACGCAACGATTTGTACATTTCAAGAATATCCGCTTTTTTAAGCGGAACAGGATTTCTTTCCATAAGCATAGACATGCTTTTTTCGGTTAATTCTTCAATTTCTTCATCTGTTGTGCAGCCTATTTCAGCCAATGTGGTGCGCATTTTCATGTGCTTTTTCATTCTTGTTATTTCATTTGCCATGTCTGTTGGGGTTTTAAATCCGCAGGCGTTTGCAAGGGCGGTTATTCTGCCGTCATCATTTGCATTTTTTTCGTTAAATTTAATGAAATAATCAAGAGTAAAAGCGCAGGCCTCGCCGTGTGGCACGCCGTAAATATTTGTAAGAGGAAATGAGCAGGCATGTGAACCTGTTGTTCTTGGGTGAGAAAATGCAACGCCGGCAACAATGCTTGCCTCTGCCATTTTTTCTCTTGCCTCTAAATCATTTGGATTTTCATATGCTTTAATAAGCCATTCAAAAACAAGTTTTGCGCTGTAAATTGAACAGGCTGTGCAAACAGGTTGGTTAAGAGTGCTCCAATAGCTTTCAACAGCGTGGCTTAAAACATCAAGCCCTGTAGAAGCGGTAACCTGCGGTGGAACGGTAAGCGTAAGTTCTGGGTCAATTACTGCAATTTTCGGATACATTGCAGGGTCGTTCATTGGGTTTTTAAGGTTTTTTGCCACATCCGTTAAAACGGAAATGTTTGTAACTTCGCTGGCTGTGCCGCTGGTGGTGGAAAATGCAATCATAGGAATTGCTTCATCTTTGTTAACAGCCTTGCCGCCGCTGTGGTAGCTTTCAATAACGTCGTTTCCTTTTGCAATGGCGCAAGCCGCTTTGCAGCAATCCATCGGCGAGCCGCCGCCCAGTGCAACGGCAAAATCGGCATTTTCTTTTCTTAAAAGAGTGGTGCAATCGTTAACGTTGCCTGTGGTGGGGTTTGGTCTTATGTCGCTGAAAACGCCAACTATTTTACCGTTTGAATTTTTAACAAATTCATCTGCCGTGCCGTTTTTAACAAAACTGCCGCCGCAAACAAGAATGCCCCTTGTGCCGTTTATTTCATCAATATATTTTGCTAAATTTTGCCTTGATTTGTTGCCGAAAACAAGTTTAACAGGCAAATTGAATTCCCAATTCATTGCAATTCTCCTTTCGCAACGCTGTTTTAATGTTTTAATTTTATCATTATTATATATTAATGTCAATGAAGAAAACAGGGGCTGCGGATTAGCAAAAACTTTATAAATCCATAAAAACCGCAAAGGCAAGTTGCACATAATAAGCTGATTGTTTTTGTGCAAAAGTTATAATTTGGCAAAATTCGTGCTTTTTGCCTGTGTTTTTTGTTGATTGTTTGCTGTTTTTTTGTTATATTAGTAGAGATATAAAAGTTTGTAATATAAAAGATGTTACATTTGAAAGCGGTGATCTTATTGGCAGAAGCTACTGAAAACGAAATTGTGGCAAGCGAGGAAGAGTTGGAAGAACTTGATAAGCTTGCTTATACAAAAAAGCGTTACCTTTCCCCAAAAGAAATTGTGGCGTATGTTCTTGTAAACTTTGGTCAAAAAAACTTAAACCAGTTTGTTAGTGCATATAAAGAGTTCTTTATGATTCAGTTTTTAAAGCTGAACACAACGGCGTATGCATACATAAACCTTTTTGCATCTATATATGACGCTGTGGACGATACTCTTTCAGGTCTTATTATAGACAGAACCAGAACCCGTTGGGGCAGAATCAGACCGTTCTTTATTCTTCCTCTTCCTTTGTGGGTTGTTGGCGGAATTATGATGTTCAGCGCACCCGGCGGATTTAATTCAACCCAAAAAACTGTTTGGGCAACATTTGCCATTATTCTTTTCGGCTTGGGCATGAGTTATTTTGGCGCGTGGAACTTAATGATTTATAACATTACGCCTAATAATAACGAGCGTAATAATCTTATTACAACATCAAAGTTTTTCGAGCTTTTCGGCACGTGGATTCCGTCGTTGGTTCCCGTTCTTGTTCAGTTTTTACCTAAAATTAACCCTAAAATCAATATGGAGGGCGTTTATACCGGCTTTGCATATTTTATGGTTATTCTTGCAGCAGGCTTTTCGGTTTACGGTTTCTTTAATATGAGAGAGCGTGTGCCGCTTCAGTCAAGAGAAGAAATGAACGAAACTTCCGTTTTGGAATCAATTAAGCAAATCTTTACCAACAGACCGCTTTTTGCAATTATTTTTGCAGATTTCTTTAACAACTTTAAGGCTGTAGGCGGTTCTTCCGAACAGTATTTTTGGCTTAATAACACAGGCGCACTTGCAAACCAAACTGTTTGCGGTCTTTTTACAGGTATTCCAAACTACCTTATGGTGCCGCTTGCCGCTAAAATGGTTAAAAAGTTCGGTTCCAGAACAACCGCCATCATTGCCGGCGTTTTCGGCGGCGTTGCATACACGCTTTTGTTTATAATCGGCTATCATCCTTTCGGTCAAACATTCAGCGACCATTATGTTCTTAACCTTATTTGGGTTATTTTCGGTCTTACAATTTGCGGCCTTCCAAACAAAATTATTCTTGTTGTAGGTCCTATTCTTTGCGCTGAAACATTTGACTATATGGAATGGAAGCACGGCCTTCGTAACGAAGCACTTGTTACAACCGTTCAAGGTTATTTCACAAAGCTTGCCACTTCAATTACAGGCTGGCTTTCCGGCATGGTTTTAACTTGGATTAATTATATTCCGTTAACAGACTCTTTGGGCAACGCAGTTCCTCAAACAGACCCTAAAATCTTAAACGGCATTTGGGCTGTATTCTGTTTGCTTCCTGCCCTTGCAAGAGGACTTTACGGCTTGTCATTCCTTATTTATCCTATTCACGGCGATATGAAAAATCAAATGATTGCAGAACTTGCAGACATTCGTGCAGAACGCCTTAAAGAACAGGAAGCCGCTCAAAAGTTAAAAGCACAACAAAATAATGATTAACAGTTAAAATAAATAAACCGCTATGCATTGCATAGCGGTTTTGTTATAGCTTCCCTTGTCAAAGGGTTATTTCCCACGGTGTGGGGAGATGCCACGCAGTGGCAGAGGGGACGGGCTTTTAACTAAATAGCCTCCCTTGTCAAAGGGAGGTGTCGCATTTTATATGCGACGGAGGGATTCCTGTAAGACTTATATCATTTAACTGAATCCCCCTATTTTTGCAAGCAAAAACTTTCCCCCTTTCACAAGGGGGACTTAAATGTGTTCTTTAACAATGGGGGACTAAATATGTAAAATAAAAGCCTCCCCTAATTTAAAGGAAGGCTGTTTGGTAAAATTAAATAACAAAGTCGTTTGCTTTTGCCTGCTGTTCAAGCACCAAATCTGCAACCGTTATGTTATCAACCACGTTATTAATTGCGTCGTTTAATTTTTTCCAAACGGAAAAAGTAGAGCAACTGCCGAATCTGTCGCAATATTCACTGCCTTCGTCCACACAGGCAATGGGTGCAAGACTGCCCTCTGTTAAACGCAAAATCATGCCCACGGTGTAATCTTCCGGCTTTCTGGTAAGTTTATATCCGCCGTTTGAACCACGCTCGCTTTTTACATAACCTGCACGGTGAAGCATGGAAATTATTTGCTCTAAATATTTAACGCTTATTCCCTGCCTTTCGGAAACTTCTTTTAATGAAATGTTTTCGCCGTTGTTGTTTAATGCCAAATCTACCATAAGGCGCAATGCGTACCTGCCTTTTGTTGATATTTTCATTGTGCTCACCTCTAATCCCTATAATACTACAAAAACAGTAGGAATTCAAGAGGGGTGTAAAATTCTTTCTTGCCATATATTAAAACATATTATATAATTACAGCGGTGATTTAAATGAGAATGAGGAAAAAAACTAATTTGGAGCAAAGGCTTGAAAACTGCTCGGCTTGGCTTTTGCCCTGCGAAAACGAAGATTTAAACTACGAAAATGCTAAAAACGAAATTAAATATTTTGATTTTGAAAAGATTTTCGGCAATAAAAATCCGATTGTGCTTGAGGTTGGCTGCGGCAAGGGTACTTTTGCCTGCACTTTTGCCAAGCAACATCCGGAATATAATGTTATTGCCGTTGAAAAGGTGGCAAATGTTATTGTAAGTGCCTGCGAATCTGCACAAAAGCAGCAAATTAATAATTTGCGTTTTATGAAATGCGCCGCAGAATATTTGCCAAGCTACATAAAAAGCGGCACGGTGCATCAAATTTATCTTAATTTCAGCTGTCCTTTTCCAAAAGCAAAATATGCAAAGCACCGTTTAACTCACAAGCGCTTTTTGGATATTTACAAAGAACTTATGGCAGAAAATGCAGTAATTTGCCAAAAAACAGACAATATGCATTTTTTTGAATTTTCTATTGAAAGTTTTTCAAACAACGGCTTTAAATTAAGCAACGTTTCGCTTGATTTGCACAACAGCGATTTTGAAGGCAACATAGTTACGGAATATGAAAAACGTTTCAGCGATATGGGTATGCCTATTTACAGGCTTGAAGCAAGGCTTTAATTTGCTTTTTGGAGTTTGTTATGAAAATTAATTTACAGCAGTGCCGTGAAATGCAAAAGTTAACAGGCTGGGGAACATCTGCCTGTTGGTGGAGTCAATATTGTGCCGATGAAAAAACGCAAAATGAAATAATTGATTTGCTTTATACAAAAAACGGATTGAATTTAAATATTTACAGGTATAATATCGGCGGCGGCACAGATGAAAGTAACTGCCGTGTGGAAAATCTTTGGCGAAAAACAGAAAGCTTTTTAATGTATAACAGGGAAGAGGAAAAAAGCCGGTGGGATTTTTCAAAAGATAAAAATGCTGTTAAATTAATGAAAAAGGCTGTTGCAACCGGTAACGTGGACACGCTTATACTTTTTTGCAATTCGCCTCATTACAGTTTAACAGGTTCCGGTCAGGCTTCGGGCAGTTTTATAGGTCATACGTGTAATTTGCCTAAAATGAATTACGGCAGGTTTGCCGATTACGTTTTGGATGTTGCAAGCCATTTTATTGATTGCGGTTTGCCTGTTAAATATGTCAGCCCAGTTAATGAGCCTCAGTGGTGCTGGGGCGGCAGTAATGTTTGGCAGGAGGGTTGCCATTATGAACCTGAGGAATTGGCAGAGATTTATCATATTTTTGCAGAAAAAATTATCAGCCGCCGAATTCCCGTTATGCTTTATGCCGCAGAAAGCGGATGTATGCTTGAAAACACTGCCGATTACGTTAAAATAATTGCAAAAGATAAAACAATAATGCAGGTTACGGATGTGTTTGCCTATCATTCTTATCATGATGATGACAAGCCGTCTTCACGTTACACATTTAAAAAGAGTATTGTAAAAAAATATCCTAAACTGCGTTTTGATATGAGCGAATGGTGTGAACTTCCCAACAAAAGCCACACAAAAAATTTTAAGGGTGCGCTTATTACCGCCCGTATTATCGGTCAGGATTTAATTTACGGCGGCGCTTCAAGCTGGACTTCGTGGGTTGCCGTTAATCAATTCAGTATTAAAGAGGACGGATACGATTACAGCGACGGGCTGATTACTGCCGCAGACGATTTTTCAAGTTGGCAGGTTGCCGAAAGGTATTACGGCTTTGCCCATTTTTCAAAATATGTGCCTGTGGGTTCAATCGCACTTGATTTTGGCTTTAAACCCACAGACGGTAAAAACAGTTTTAACGTTTTTGCATTTAAAACACCTGTGAGTAAAACGGTTCTTGTTATTGTTAACGAGGGCAGAAAGCGAAATGCGGAAATTGCCGGCAACTACAGCAGTATGCAGGTTATAATGTCTAATCAAACCGAAAAGCTTAAAACTGTTTACAGCGGCGTGTTTAATAATACCGTTGCTTGCGAAAGCAACAGTATTACAACAATTTTGCTTAATTGACTTCTAAGCGAAAAAATTAAAATTAAAAAAATTTGAAAATAGCACTTGACATTGGCATTGTTAAGTGCTATTATTATGGCAAAGTTAATCCCTACTTATTCAATAGGATTACAGGTAATTAAGCGAAAGGCAGTGATTTTATGGTAAAAATTAAAGCAAATCAAACCTTTTACAATTCTTCAATGCGAATGTGTCGATGTTGTAAATAATAAAATAAAAACATAACACAATAACATTTTTAAGGAGAATTTATATTATGTCAAACAAACACCAATATCATTTTGAAACATTACAGCTTCACGTAGGACAGGAAAATCCGGACCCGGCAACAGACGCAAGGGCAGTTCCTATTTATCAAACCACATCTTACGTTTTTCATAACAGCGACCATGCACAGGCAAGATTTAATCTTTCCGACGCAGGTAATATTTACGGCAGATTAACCAACTCCACGGAGGGCGTGCTTGAAGAAAGAATGGCTGCACTTGAAGGCGGCGTAGGTGCTCTTGCAGTAGCATCCGGTGCAGCTGCACTTTCTTACACATTCCAGGCACTTGCAAAAGCAGGCGATCACATTGTTGCCGCAAAAACAATTTACGGCGGCACATATAACTATCTTGCACACACATTTGTTGAACACGGCGTTAAAACCACATTTGTTGACCCTGATGATTTGGCAAATTTTGAAAATGCAATTCAAGATAACACAAAGGCAATTTTCTTTGAAACATTAGGCAACCCAAATTCAAATATTGTAGATATTGACGCTCTTGCAGAAATTGCACACAGCCATAACATTCCTCTTGTTGTAGACGCAACATTTACAACACCTTATCTTATTAAGCCTATTGAACACGGCGTAGATATTGTTGTTCACAGTGCCACAAAGTTCATCGGCGGCCACGGCACAACATTGGGCGGTATTATTGTAGACAGCGGCAACTTTGATTGGGTTGCAAGCGGAAAATTCCCACAGTTTACAGAACCCAACGCAAGTTACCACGGCATCAGCTTTGTTCAGGCAGCAGGCAAAGCAGCATTTGTAACATATATTCGTGCTATTCTTTTAAGAGATACAGGCGCAACAATTTCACCTTTCAATGCGTTTCTTCTTCTTCAAGGTCTTGAAACACTTTCACTTCGCCTTGACAGACATGTTGAAAACACAAAGAAAGTTCTTGAATATCTTGTAAATCATCCAAAGGTTGAAAGTGTAAATCACCCGTCATTAAACCCTAAGTACAAGGATTTGTATAACAAGTATTTTCCAAACGGCGCAGGCTCTATATTTACCTTTAATATTAAGGGCGGCGAAAAGGAAGCAAAGAAATTTATTGATAATCTTCAAATTTTCTCACTTCTTGCAAACGTTGCAGATGTAAAATCACTTGTTATTCATCCAAAAACAACTACTCATTCACAGCTCAGTGAAGAAGAATTTAACGAACAGCATATTTATGATAATACAATTCGTCTTTCTATCGGCACAGAGCATATTGACGACATTATTTACGATTTAGACCAGGCATTTGCCTCACTTGATGACTGATTAAAGGAGATTACTACAATGGCTATTTATTCAAATGTTACAGAACTTATCGGCAAAACACCCCTTATTGAATTAAACAATCTTGAAAAAGCAGAGGGTGCAAACGCACACATTATTGCAAAGTTAGAGCTTTTTAACCCTGCCGGCTCCGCAAAAGACCGGATTGCAAAAGCAATGGTTGAAGATGCAGAAAAAACAGGCGTTCTTAAACCGGGCGCAACAATTATTGAACCAACATCCGGTAACACAGGCATAGGTCTTGCAAGTGTCGGCACTGCAAAGGGATACAAGGTTATTCTTACAATGCCCGAAACCATGAGCGTTGAACGCAGAAATCTTGTTAAGGCATACGGCGCACAGGTTGTTTTAACAGAAGGTGCAAAAGGCATGAAGGGCGCTATCGCAAAAGCAGAAGAACTTAAAAACGAAATTGACGGCGCCGTTATTTTGGGTCAGTTCGTTAACCCTGCAAACCCAAAGGCACACTATGAAACAACAGGCCCTGAAATTTGGGCAGACACAGAAGGCAATGTTGATGTGTTTGTTGCAGGCGTAGGCACAGGCGGCACACTTTCAGGTGTCGGTAAATATCTTAAAGAGCATAATCCAAACGTTAAAATTGTTGCCGTTGAACCTGAAACATCACCTGTTCTTTCAAAGGGTACACCGGGTGCGCATAAAATTCAGGGTATCGGCGCAGGTTTTGTTCCTGATACTTTGGATACAAGCATTTATGATGAAATTATTCCTGTTCCGAATGAAGCAGCTTTTGAATACGGTAATAAAATCGCTAAAACAGAGGGCATTCTTGTTGGTATTTCCAGCGGCGCCGCTGCTTGGGCTGCTTTCCAGCTTGCTAAAAGAGAAGAATTTGCAGGCAAAAACATTGTTGTTCTTCTTCCCGACACAGGCGAACGTTACCTTTCAACAGCTTTGTTTGATTAATAAATGATAATACCTCCATCATTTTCAACTCCCCATTGTTATAATAGGGAGTTTTTTTATTGAATCCCCCTTTAACAAGGGAGCTAAATATATAAAATAAAAGCCTCCCTTGTCAAAGGGAGGTGGCAACACGCAGTGTTGACGGAGGGATTCTTATAAAACACACAATATTTAATTGAATCCCCCTGTTTTCATAAATGAAAACATCTCCGAACCGGAGCCCGTCCCTTCTGCCACTACGTGGCATCTCCCCACACCGTGGGGAGTAACCCTTTAACAAGGGGGACTTTATTATGTGAGGATTCTGCAAATCCTCACAAAACACATATTTAAACTCGGGTCTTGTTGATTAAATAATATTGTGTTATAATGGCGATAAACATTTATTGTTATATTCCTTCAGCAAAAGGCACAAAATAAAATGTGTTAAAAAAAACCGCAAATTTTAATTTGTGTTTGGTTATCCTAACTAATTTTTAAATTTGGTATTGACAAGTGTATTACGGAGTAATATAATCATACTAAACCAATAGGAATTAAACTTCAAAGGAAGGGATATAATATGTTTGTTTATGCAGATAACGCTGCAACAACTAAAATAAGCAAGAAAGCATTGGATGCAATGCTTCCTGTTTTTACCGAATTTTACGGTAACCCGTCCAGCCTTCATACCACAGGCCAGCAGGCAATGGAAAAGCTTGTTACTGCAAGAGAAACCGTTGCAAAGTGCTTGGGTGCAGAGCCAAGGGAAATTTACTTTACCTCCGGCGGCAGCGAGGCGGACAATCAAGCTATTTTAACAGGCGCAATTCTTGGTGCAAAAAAAGGCAAAAAACACATAATTTCAACTGCGTTTGAACATCATGCAGTTCTTCACACTCTTAAAAAACTTGAAAAACAGGGCTATGAAGTAACTCTTCTTGATGTGCATAAAAACGGAATGGTTACACCGCAGCAGGTTAAAGACGCTATTCGTGAAGATACCTGCCTTGTTACAATTATGTTTGCAAACAACGAAATCGGTTCAATTCAACCTATTGGTGAAATTGGTGCTGTTTGCAAAGAAGCAGGTGTTCTTTTTCACACAGACGCTGTTCAGGCAGTGGGTCATGAAAATATTGACGTTAAGGCGCTTAATGTTGATATGCTTTCACTTTCAGGCCACAAATTTCACGGTCCAAAAGGTGTTGGCGCTTTGTATTGCAGAAAAGGAATTCTTCTTCAAAATCTTATTGAAGGCGGCGCACAGGAGCGTGGCAAGCGTGCCGGCACTGAAAACCTGCCTGCCATTGTGGGCATGGCTGCCGCTTTGGAAGATGCATGTGCAAATATTGACGAAAGAAATAAATATGTTTCCGCTTTAAGAGAAAAATTGATTGACGGACTTTCAAAAATTCCCCACAGCGTTGTTAACGGCGACAGAGAGCATAGGCTTGCCGGCAATGTTAATATGTGCTTTGAGGGTATTGAGGGCGAAAGCCTTTTGCTTCTTCTTGACGCAAAGGGAATAGAGGCTTCCAGCGGCAGTGCCTGCACATCAGGTTCACTTGACCCAAGCCACGTTTTGCTTGCAATCGGTTTGCCGCATGAGGTGGCGCACGGTTCTCTTCGTCTTTCAATTTGCGAGGAAAACACTGAAGAAGAAATTGATTACATTATAAGCGAAGTTCCTAAAATTGTTGATTATTTAAGAAATATTTCACCTGTTTGGGAAGCTTTAAGTAAAGGAGAGATTGAGCATGTTATATAGTGAAAAGGTTATGGACCATTTTCAAAATCCAAGAAATGTGGGTAAAATGGACGATGCAGACGGCATTGGCGAAGTAGGTAACGCTGTTTGCGGCGATATTATGAAAATGTATATTAAAGTTAAAGACGGCATTATTACAGACGTTAAGTTTAACACTTTTGGCTGTGGCTCGGCAATCGCCACATCATCAATGGCAACAGAGATGATTAAGGGCAAAAAAATCGAAGAGGCACTTGAGCTTTCAAACAAGGCTGTAGTAGAAGCGTTAGACGGACTTCCGGCACACAAAATTCACTGCTCTGTTTTGGCAGAAGAAGCTGTTAAAGCGGCAGTTAAGGATTACTATGATAAAAATAATATTCCTTACGATAAATCTCAGTTCCCGGATTGTTCAAATTGTGAATCCTGCCATATTTAACGTTTTTAAATATTTGGCAGTGGTAATTTAACCATTGTCGGTTAGGAGTATTTATGACGGTTTACGAAACTCAACAAGAGATTTTAAGGCTTAAAAAAGAAAATGATGTTTGCATTCTTGCACATTCATATGTGGCAAGGGAAATTGCGGAAATTGCCGATTTTGTGGGCGATTCTTATGCTCTTTCCGTTAAGGCGGCAGGCGTTAAAAACAAAACGGTTTTAATGTGCGGCGTTCGCTTTATGGCAGAAACAGTTAAAATTTTAAGCCCGGAAAAGAAAGTAATTCTTGCAAACAGTGCCGCAGGTTGTCCTATGGCAGAGCAAATGGATAAAGAGCTTATTCAGCAAATGAAGGAAATGAATCCCGGTTATGCCGTTGTTGCTTATATTAATACAACTTCAGACCTTAAAACTATTTGCGATGTTTGCGTAACCTCCTCATCGGCAGTTAAAATCATTAATGCAATGCCTGAAAAGGATATAATTTTTATTCCCGATATTAATTTGGGCACTTTTGTTTCAAAGCAGTGCCCCGATAAAAATATTAAGCTTGTTTCCGGCGGATGTCCTACTCATTGCCGTGCCACAAAGGCACACGCTTTAAAGGCAAAAGAAATGCATCCAAACGCACTGTTTCTTGTTCATCCCGAATGTGTGCCTGATGTTGCCGAGCTTGCAGATTATGTTGGCTCAACAAGCGGCATAATGGAATATGCAAAAAACAGCAGTGCAAAAGAATTTATTATCGGCACTGAAAACAGCATTGCCGAGCATTTGGAATATGATTGCCCGGATAAAAAGTTTTATCCGCTTTCCAAGGATTTGGTTTGCCATAATATGAAAATAACAACACTTCCCCAAGTTCTTGCCTGCGTAAAGGGCGAATTCGGCGAGGAAATTGTTGTAGATGAAGAAACAAGGCTTAAAGCTAAAAAGTGCATTGACAAAATGATTGAATACGGTGGTTAAATGAAAAAATCAGCATTGATAGCTATGAGCGGCGGCGTTGATTCCAGCGTTGCCGCCTTTTTGATGAAAGACAGGGGCTTTGATTGTATCGGTGTTACAATGAAGCTTTTTGATAATGACGACATAGGCGTTTCAAGGGAAAAATCATGTTGCAGCCTTGATGATGTAGAGGACGCTCGCTCTGTTTGCGTGGGTATGGGCATTCCTTATTATGTTTTAAATTTTAAACAGGGCTTTGAAGAAAAGGTTATAAAAAAGTTTATTGAAACTTATGAAAACGGCGGCACGCCTAATCCCTGCATTGATTGTAACAGGTATTTAAAATTCAACGCTCTTTATAACAGGGCAAAGGAATTAGGGCTTGATTACATAGTAACAGGTCATTATGCCACAGTTGAATTTGATGAAAAAAGCGGCAGATATTTGCTTAAAAAGGGTGTGGATTTAACAAAAGACCAAAGCTATGTTTTGTTTAATCTTAATCAAAATCAGCTTGCTCACACCATTTTCCCTTTGGGTACCTATGCAAAAAGTGAAATAAGGGAAATTGCAAAGGAACACGGCTTTATAAATTATAATAAAAAAGACAGTCAGGATATTTGCTTTGTGCAAGACGGGAATTATGCGGCTTTTATTGAAAATCATCAGCATAAAAAATATGAAAGCGGCGATTTTGTTTATAAAGACGGCAAAGTTTTGGGCAAACACAAAGGTATAATTAATTATACAATCGGTCAAAGAAAAGGTTTGGGCATTTCATATCCTACGCCTCTTTATGTAATTGATAAAAATGTTGCCGAAAATAAAGTTATTTTGGGTGATAACGGCGATTTAATGAAATCTACCGTTACGGCAAAGGACATTAACCTTATTTCGGTTGCAAAGGTTGAAAAACCGATGAAAGCCAAGGCAAAAACCAGGTATAATATGAAAGAACAGCCGGGCACTCTTTATCAAACAGACGATAATACTCTTGTTTTTGAGTTTGATGAACCTCAGCGTGCAATTACTCCCGGTCAGGCACTTGTTGTTTATGACGGCGATGTTGTTGTAGGCGGCGGAACTATAATTTAATATGTTTACCCCCCTTGAATAAGGGGGATTTTTTTATAACTTCCTTGCCTCTTTTGTTAAAGAGAGGGGGACTACAAATAAACCGCCAATGCGTAAGCGTGGCGGTTTTACGAATGTTTAGGGGGTTATTAGGGGGCTCGTTTGCGACCGCTGCCGGTGGCAGATAAAGGGAGCAAAAAGAGCTTCGCAGCAGTCAAAATTTTTGAGCTAATGAAATGCGATAAAAATTTTGGTTACTGCACGGTGGAAGGTCGTTGTTTATTACAAGTCGTTTGTTGCATCCCCCTGATTTGCGTAGCGCCCTCCTTGTTAAAGGAGGGGGGACCGCTTGCGGTGGGAGGATTCTATGGTGCCGTTCTTTTGCAACTCGAAAGAATGGCACAACCCCGCCGTGTTTACGGCGTAATATGTTAAAAGTACATATTGATGAATGTTGTTTGATTTATTATGAGAATCCCACCACCGCAAGCGGTCCTAAATCCTTTTGTCTGCGTTGCAGACATTTCCCCTGTTAGGGGAATAACCCTTTAACAAGGGAGGCTGAATTAGGAATCCCTCCGTCGCATATAAAATGCGACACCTCCCTTTAACAAGGGAGGCAAAAAAGTTATAAAAAATAAACCGCCAATGCGTAAGCATGGCGGTTTTTGTTATAATTATAATATTTTTTCAAGTGCTTGGTCAATGTCGGCAATAATATCTTCCGCCGATTCGATTCCGCAGGAGAAACGCACCAAATCAGGTGTAACGCCGCATTCTTCCAATTCTTTATCGGAAAGTTGGCGGTGAGTTGTTGACGCAGGGTGCAAGCAGCATGTTCTTGCGTCTGCCACATGGGTAACTATGGCGGCAAGTTTTAAGCTGTCCATAAACACGGTTGCGTTTTCCCTTGAACCTTTAATTCCAAACGAAACAACGCCGCATGTGCCGTTCGGCATATATTTTTTTGCAATTTCGTATTGGTCGTCTTCAGGCAGCATTGGGCATTTTACCCAAGTGATTTTAGGGTGCTTTTGTAAATGCTGTGCAACTTTAAGGGCGTTTTCGCAGTGGCGAGGCATTCTTAAATGTAATGTTTCAAGCCCTAAGTTAAGCAACCATGCGTTTTGCGGAGCAGGAATAGAACCTAAATCTCTCATTAACTGAACAGTGGCTTTTGTAATGTATGCCCCTTTGCCGAAATCCTTTGCATATGTTAAGCCGTGGTAGCTTTCATCCGGTGTGGTAAGACCCGGGAACTTGTCGTTTTGCGTCCAATCAAAATTGCCGCTGTCTACAATGGCACCGCCTATTGTGGATGCATGACCTTCCATATATTTTGTGGTTGAGTGAGTTACAATATCACAGCCGAATTCAAAAGGACGGCAGTTAATCGGTGTGGCAAAGGTGTTGTCCATAATAAGCGGAATCCCGTTTTCGTGGGCAACCTTTGCAAATAATTCAATATCTAAAATATCAAGGCTTGGGTTTGAAATTGTTTCGCCGAAAATACACTTTGTGTTTGGCTTAATTGCCTGCCTGATTTCTTCTTCTGTTGCTTTTGGAGAAACAAAGGTAAAATCAATACCCAGTTTTCGCATTGTTACATTAAAAAGATTAAATGTTCCGCCGTAAATTGCAGAGCAAGCTACAACGTGGTCGCCTGCTTGGGCAATGTTAAAAACGGCATAAAAGTTTGCAGCCTGACCGCTGGATGTTAACATTCCGGCAACGCCGCCCTCAAGCATTGTTATTTTTTCTGCGGCAAGGTCGCATGTTGGGTTTTGAAGCCTTGAATAGAAATAGCCGGATTTTTTTAAATCAAACAAATCGCCCATTTCTTCACTGGAATCATATTTATATGTTGTGCTTTGAACAATTGGCATAACTCTCGGCTCGCCGTTTTTAGGTTTATATGCCCCTTGTACACAAATAGAATCTAAATTCATTTTCCCTCTCCAAATTATAAATTATTATTCGCCAAGAAAATGTGCCATTATGCCGGGTCCGAAATCAACATAATTGCCTGTTTCTTTAGCTGTTTCTTCGTTAATTGTTTCAACGCCCTTAATTTCACCGTTTTTGTGGTAAATAAGGTACGGCACAGGGTCGCTGGCGTGGGTGCGTGTAACAATAGGTGTTGGGTGGTCGGGTAAAATCATAATTTTGTAGTCGTCATATTTTTTAAGACCGTCAAACAAAATCGGCAAAACACGCTCATCAATCATCTCTATTGCACGCACTTTGTTTTCCGGCTCATTTCTGTGGCCGCATTCATCAGGTGCTTCAAAGTGAATGTAAACCAAATCGTTTCTGTTTAAAAGCTCAAGTGCGGCGTTTGCCTTGCCTTCAAAGTTTGTGTCTATGTAGCCTGTTGCACCGGGAACATCGGCAACTTCCATTTTTGCACATCCGCCAATGCCTTTTATAAGGTCTACGGCAGAAACAACAGCGCCTTTAATGCCGTAAATTTCTTCAAACGGACTCATTGCCGGCCTTGTGCCTTCGCCCCAAAGCCAAATTGAGTTGGCAGGGCGCTTGCCTGCTTTTTTTCTGGCAATGTTAACAGGGTGGTCTTTTAAAATGTTGTAAGATTTTTTCATCATTTCAATAAGGGGTTTTGCGTTTTCGGCTGTTGAAAGATAATCTGTAATAACTTTTCCCGTAATGTCGTGCGGCGGTGTCATATTGCCCAAATCGGTTGTGCCGTTTGCCCAAATTAAGCAGTGGCGGTATGAAACGCCGGAGTAAAATTTAAATTCGGCATTGCCAAGTTCTTTTTCTATTGTTTCAATTAATTGCTTTGCTTCTTCTGTTGAAATATCGTCTGCGCAGTAATCTTCAATGGTTTTTTCTTCATATGGCTTGTCATCTTCCGAAAGGGTAACAAGGTTGCAACGAAGGGAAACGTCGGTAGGCAGCATATCAATGCCTATGGAAGCGGCTTCAAGTGGACTTCTGCCTGTGTAATATTTCATTGGGTCAAAGCCCATAACGCTCATATTTGCAACATCGGAACCTGGCTTTAATCCGTCTGCCACGGTTTTGATTAAACCTACTTCCGCTCTTTGGGCAAGGTAATCCATATTTGGTTTTTTTGCGCACATCATCGGCGTTTTGCCGTTAAGTGCAGGCACGGGGTAGTCTGCCATGCCGTCATAAAGAACTACAACGTATTTCATTTTTTGTATCCTTTCAAAGATTGTTAATTGAATTTGTGTTTGGGTATAAAATTTTGGTTACTGCACGGCGGACGGGCGTTGCTTGTTATAAGATACTCGTTTAGTCCCCCTTGTTAAAGGGGGATGTCATCGAAGATGACAGGGGGATTCAACTAAATAGTGTTTATCTTACGGGAATCCCTCCGTCAACACTGCGTGTTGCCTAAACCCTTTTGTCTGCGTTGCAGACATTTCCCCTGTTAGGGGAGTAACCCTTTAACAAGGGAGGCAATTAAGAATCCCACCACCGCAAGCGGTTCTAAACCCTTTTGCCTACAAAAGCATAAATTGCTTTTTACTTAAAGTATCCTACGCCGCTTTCAAAGATTTTCATATCCTTTTCAAACGGAACGTTTGCATAAAGGTTGTTGCCTTTTCTTTCGCTGTGCCCCATTTTACCTAAAATTCTGCCGTCCGGAGAGGTAATGCCCTCTACTGCGCAAACAGAACCGTTGGGGTTAAACGGCATTTCAGCAACAGGTGTGCCGTTAGGGTCTACATATTGTGTTGCAATTTGACCGTTTTCTGCAAGTTTTTTAATAACATCGTTATTTGCAACGAATCTGCCCTCACCGTGTGAAATCGGCACGGCAAACATATCGCCTGCATTAACACCGGCAAACCAAGGTGATTTTGTGCTTGTAATTCTTGTGTATGCCATAGATGAAATATGTCTGCCGATTGTGTTAAATGTAAGTGTTGGGTCTTCCGGCTTAATGTCTACAATATCGCCGTAAGGAACGAGTCCCAATTTAATAAGTGCCTGGAAGCCGTTGCAAATGCCCAGCATAAGACCGTCTCGGCAGTTAAGAAGTTTTTGAACAGCTTCTTTAACTTTCGGATTTCTAAAGGTTGTGGCAATGAATTTGCCCGAACCCTCCGGTTCGTCACCGCCGCTGAATCCGCCGGGAAGCATAATGATTTGGCTTTGCTCTATTTCTTTAACCATTTTGTCTATCGTTTCGTTAATAGCCGCAGATGAAAGGTTGTTAACAACAAGAATGTTTGCTTCTGCCCCTGCTTTTTCAAAGGCACGTGCCGAATCAACCTCACAGTTTGTGCCGGGGAATGCAGGAATAAATACTTTTGGCTTTGCAACTTTGTTTTTGCAAATAAATACAGAGCGTTGGCTGTTAAGCGGAACGTCAATAGGCATAGACGCTTTAACATTGCTGTCTGTTGCAAAAACTTTTTCAAGTTTGCCTGTCCATGCGTCAATAAGTTCATCGGCTGTAAGTACACTGCCGTCAATAATAAATACGCCGTTTTCGTTTGTTGTACCCAATGTAATGCCGTCAAATTCATTTGGGTTTTTAAGCTCAACAACAAAGTTGCCTTGTTTTGCGGCAAAAAGTGTTTCTTTATCAAGGTTTTGTGCAAAGGTAAATCCTGTTTTGTTGCCAAATGCCATTTTGCAAATGCAGGCAGCGGCACCGCCTTCTTTAACAACGGATGCGGCAAGAATTTCACCGCTTCTGATACCTTCGTAAACTTTAACCATAAGTTCCATTGCTTTTTCGTAATTCGGCATTCCTGTTTCTTCGTTTACAGGAATTTCAAGCATTTTAACAGTGCTTCCGTTTCTCTTAAACTGTGCGGAAACGGTTTTTGACGCCTCGCTCATACCAACGGCAAAAGAAACAAGCGTTGGCGGAACATCAAGGTCGTTAAACGAACCGCTCATACTGTCTTTACCGCCGATGGACGGTGTGCCGTAGCCGATTTGTGCGGCAACAGAACCTAAAAGTGCGGCAACAGGTTTGCCCCAGCGTGTAGGAACATCGTTAAGTCTTTCAAAATATTCCTGGAATGTAAGCCTTGCGTTTTTAGGGTTGCAACCTACGCAGGCAAGTTTTGCCAATGATTCTGTTACGGCAAATGCGGCAGAGTGGAAAGGACTCCAGCGTGAAAGTTTTGGAATAAAGCCGTAGCTCATAACAGTTGCCGTGTCTGTTTCACCGTGAAGAACAGGAATTTTTGCTACCATTGCTTCTTCAGGTGTTAATTGATATGTGCCGGCATAAGGCATGTTAACGGTTGCTGCGCCGATAGATGAGTCAAAACGCTCAACAAGACCCTTTTGACTGCAAACTTCAAGCCTTGCAAGGTTTGCTTTAAGTGCGTTTGCAACAGATAAATCTTTAAGCTCGGTTGGAATTTCGTTTCTGTAATTATTGTTTTCGTCAACAGCGGTAATAACTGCGTTTGCGTGCTGTGTTACGCCGTTTGTATTAAGAAAATCACGGCTGATGTCAACAATTTTATCGCCTCTCCATGTCATAACAAGGCGGTTTGCGTTTGTTACAACGGCAACAGGGGTTGCTTCCAAATTTTCTTCATTTGAAAGAGCTATAAATCTGTTTACGTCGTTTTTGTCAAGAACAACTGCCATTCTTTCCTGTGATTCGGAAATTGCAAGTTCTGTGCCGTCAAGACCGTCATATTTTTTCGGTACTTTGTCTAAATCAATGTTAAGTCCGTCTGCAAGTTCGCCAATGGCAACCGAAACGCCGCCTGCGCCAAAGTCGTTGCAGCGTTTAATCATTTTTGCAACTTCCGGATTTCTGAATAAGCGCTGAATTTTTCTTTCTGTAGGCGGATTACCTTTTTGAACTTCTGCGCCGCAGGTTTCAATAGATGAGCTGTTGTGAGCTTTTGATGAGCCTGTTGCACCGCCGCAGCCGTCTCGTCCTGTTCTGCCGCCTAAAAGAACTATAATGTCGTTCTCCTGAGGAACTTCTCTTTTAACATTATCCTTAGGAGATGCGCCTATAACTGCGCCGATTTCCATTCTTTTTGCCACATAGCCGTCATCATAAAGCTCTGTAACCTGACCTGTTGCAAGACCTATTTGGTTGCCGTAACTTGAATAGCCCTGTGCGGCACCTGTGGTGATTTTCTTTTGCGGTAATTTTGCGTCAAGAGTGTCTTCAAAAGCGGTTGTTGGGTCGCCGGAACCTGTTACACGCATTGCCTGGTAAACATATGCTCTGCCTGAAAGCGGGTCTCTTATTGCACCGCCAAGGCATGTTGCGGCGCCGCCGAAAGGTTCAATTTCCGTTGGGTGGTTGTGTGTTTCGTTTTTAAACTGAACAAGCCATTGCTCTTCTTTGCCGTCAATTACAACGGGCACTTCAATGGAGCAGGCGTTAATTTCTTCGCTTTCGTCAAGGTTGTTAACAAGACCTCTCTTTTTAAGCACTTTTGTGCCTATACAAGCCATGTCCATAAGGCAAACGTCTTTTTCACGGTCGCCGTAAACTTCTTTTCTTATTTCAAAATATTGGTTAAGCGCATCTTCAATGGCTTTGTTGTATTTGCTGTTTTCTATTTCAATACTGTCAAGCTTTGTGCTGAATGTGGTGTGGCGGCAGTGGTCGCTCCAATAAGTGTCTATAACTTTAAGCTCGGTAAGGCTTGGGTCTCTGTTTTCTGTTTTAAAGTAATCACGAACCCAGCATAAGTCTGCAACGCTCATTGCAAATCCCATTTCTGCGTGGTATTTTGCAATTTCATCGTCTGTTTTTGCAATAAAGCCGTTAATGCGTGCAATGTTTGCAGGCACATCTGCGGAAATATCAAGCGTTTCGGGAATTTCCATAGATGCAAGTCTTGACTCAACAGGGTTGATTATGTAGGATTTGATTTTTTCAAATTCTTCATCCGTAATGTCGCCCTTAACTGCAATAACTTTCGCACTGGCAACAACAGGGCGTTCGCCGGCTGTTAAAAGCTGAATACACTGTGCGGCACTGTCTGCCCTTTGGTCGTACTGACCGGGTAAAAATTCTGTTGCAAAAAACTTCCAATCTGCCGGAAATTCAATGCTTTCATAAACATTGTCCAAATTAGGTTCGGAAAGAATTTGAACTACCGCCTTGTCAAATTCTTCTTTGGAAAGTCCCTGGGCGTCATATCTGTTAATAAGCCTTAAATCTTCCAATGCCGTAATGCCGACGTTGGTTTTTAAGTCCTCTAAAATATGCTTTGCCTCAATGTCGTTTCCTTTTTTCTTTTCAACAAAAACACGAAACACTTTTGCCATTTTTTATTCTCCTTAGCCAACAGTAATTATAAGTAATTAATACTTGTAAGATATGATAACACAAAATTTTATATTTGCCTATAGTGTTTTTTATTTTTTTCTGTATAATATTTACAATTTGTTAGCAAATTAACATTCTCATGTGTTATAATGCAGGTGGTTTAAATATAAATATTATTTGGCGGCAGGTTTGTTAAAGCCGCAATGGGGTGTTAGCTCTTTAAAATAATCTTAAAGGGGTTGGGATTTTTTTGGTTGATAATTTTGACGAACAGTCATACGAAGTTGAATTTTTAAATTGCGTTGTTGATAAAGCAGATGATTTTAAAATTATAGACGGCGACAGCCATTTTTCCGAATTTTCGGGGGTTCATCCTTCAAAAATTAAGCAGGGAAAATTGTTTTTGCAGGATATTTTAAAACCTTTAGACAGGCAAACCGTGTTTAAAAAAATCTGCAAAAAAGACTCAAAATACATTTATATGGATTTTGATATTCTTAACAAAAACGGCGAGCCTGTTTTTGTACATTGCACGGCGGAAAATTTTGAAAAATCAAGCTTGTGCCGCCTTGTTTTTGCCGACGTTTCAAAAAGTCGTGAAAAAACAAGAAAAATTAAAGAACGTGCTAAAGAAATAGACCATTTAATAGATTTGGTAACAGGGGGCGTTTGCTTGTTTAAAGTTACGCCCGAAATGCATTTTGAGGCGCAGTATTTAAACCGTGCCTGCTGTGAATTTTTCGGCACTACCAAGGAAAGCTACCGCCAGCGTGTTTACAGAATTGACGAGCTTATTCATCCTGAGGATAAAACGGTTGTTTTTCAGGCTGTGGGCAAGGCTATGGCAACCGGTGAAAAAATAGATTTGGAAATTAGAATTTTAACTCACAAACGCCAGTCGATTTGGTGCAAGTGCAGTGCCGCAGTGCAACGTTACGATGATGACGGAAGCCCTGTGTTTCACGCACTGTTTACTGATATTTCAAGGGTTAAAGCTGCGGAAAAAAAGGCAGATGAGGCAAACGAAAAACTTGTGAATTTGCTTAAAAATCTTTCGGGCGCAATTTTCTTTTCCACTGTTGAAAATCCCTTTGAATGTGATTTGATTTCAGGCGATTTTGTTAAACTTACAGGCTATTCCAGGGCAGAGTTTTTTGAGCGCTTTTCAGGTGATTTTTCCCGTCTTGTTTCTTCCTCGGCAGATGAAATTGCAAACGAAATAAGGCAGTCTGTAACAGAAAACGGCACCTGCACGGTTACATATTCAATAAATGCCCGTGGCGCAAAGGTTGTTAATGTTAAAGATACAAGAAAGTTAATAACTCAGTCCGACGGCACAAATGTGCTTATGGGCGAGCTTTTTGCAGAGTAAAGTTTACAAATAAGTCCCCCTTTAACAAGGGGGACTTATTTTTATAATTTTTTTGCCCTCCTTGTTAAAGGGGGTGTCATCGAAGATGACGGGGGATTCAATTTAATAATGTACGGCTTACAAGAATCCCTCCGAGTTGCTTCGCAACCCACCTCCCTTTCACAAGGGAGGCTGTAACAAAACCGCCTATGCTTAAGCGTGGCGGTTTTACGAATGTTAAGGGGGTTATTAGGGGGAATTGCAACTTGTTGCATCCCCCTGATTTGCGTAATGCCCTCCTTGTTAAAGGAGGGGGGACCGCTTGCGGTGGGAGGATTCTATGGTGCCGTTCTTTTGCAACTCGAAAGAATGGCACAACCCCGCCGTGTTTACGGCAAAATATTAAAAAATATTATTGAAGTTATAAGTCTTCGATTGTTAAAGGATTACTCTCACAGTGTGGGGAGATGTTTTTATTTGTGAAAACAGGAGTGATTAACAAAAGAGTGGCGTTTTCACATTTGCAACTGCAATTTAAATTTTGTTTAAATTGGTTAATTTTTTGTTTTTTTCTATGTGCAATATTACTAATTGCCGCTTTTGAATTTTGGAAAAAATATGCATAGTAATTCACTTGGATATGGTATATAATTTATATATTAGTAAATTATTACAATGGTGTAATGTGCTGTTATACAAGCTGTAAAGTTTACGAAAAGATTTTGAATTCTTAAAAGTAGGAGGAAAAGTTATGAAAACTTCCGTAAAAAGAAGAGTTCTCAGCGTATTTTTAGCTGTGCTTATGGCTGTGGGCTGTCTTACACCGGGCATTTCCGCTTTGGCAGACGGCGTTATCGGCGTGTACGACTTAAAAATATTTTATGAGGACGGCACCATCGTTCCCGATTATGACGATGATGAAAACAAAGTAGAACATGTTGAGTATATGACAGAGGGCGATAAGGTAACATTTACTTATCAAACTCCCGATTGTACAGTTCCTGATAACGGCTATGTTAAATGGACCAGTGATACACCCACGGTGTGCGACGTTGTGCAAGAGGGTGAAAACGGTCTTGTAAGAGCGTTTGACTCTTCAAAGGGTGCGGCTGTTCACCTTTGGCTTGATAATGAGGTTGCCGCAGTTCCTGTTGTGGGCAAACTTCTTAAAGCCGCTCTTGAAAAGGTTCTTTTTAATGATAAAGTAGACCTTGATACTATGGATACGGACGCTATTGTTGCACTTGTTGAGGGTGCTTTCGGTTCGGATTCACCGCTTTCCAAGTATTTTGAATCATACAAGGGCGAGTTGATAGATTCTCTTTGCAAGTATCTTGATAAAGTTAACACCGTTATTTCTTGTACAATGTACGATAAAGACGGCAACGTTTTGGCAGAAGACCATTTCAGAGTTTGCGTTCAGAAATCTGAAGAGATTTATGCGGATTTTCTTCCTAACGGAACACATATTACAAATAAGCAGGATTTGCCTACCACCGTGGCAAAAGGCACAACGCTTCAGCTTTCTGCCTGCACCACACCTACAAGACTTCACATGGGTGTTATTTATTCCGTTAAAAACAGCTCTCTTTTCTCAAGCGGCAAGGTTATTGCCACTGTTGACGATTCGGGTCTTGTAACATTTAAAAACACCGGTACTGTAACCATTATGGTTTCGCCGGATACAGACGGATTTATTCAAAATCTTTTAAAATACGTAAACTATATTTTCCAACTTCAGCACACAGGCACTATTGATACGAGCAAAATTGCGGATGTGCTCATTAAATATGTCGGCCTTGATATTAACAGAAACGTGCTTATGGGTATTTTGGATGCCTGCTTTGCCATTGCCGATATTGTAGGCGACAGTGCAGACGCAGTTCAGCTTACCGCAACGGCAGTTAAAATTATTGCAAACCTTATTCTTCAGTTTACAACTAACGATTCTATTACCTTTGAGGTTGTAGACGGCGTGCCTGTAACCGATTTTGAAGTAACAGGTGCTTCAAGCGTTAAGGAAGGCGACCAACTTGCTTTGGGTATAGACAATGTTAAACCCGTTGCAGCAGATACTTCCGACATTGTGTGGACTTCAAGCGATCCTTCAATCGCATCTGTAGATGAAAAAACAGGTATGGTTTTAGGCCGTGATGCAGGGGGCAGTTTAGGTTCACTTTCAAAGCAAACGGTAACAATTACCGCAACATCCACTGCAAACAATGTTTCAAAATCAGTTGAAATAACGGTAACCGGCAAAACCGGCTCATATGTTTCGGATGTAGATATTTTGGCAGACAGCAACAGCGTTAATATCGGCGAAAGCGAAGTGCTTAACGCTCAGGTTTATCCGGCTCGTATGCAAAGTTCAAATCTGCTTCATATTTATTGGGGCGTGGTAACCGGCGGTACAAGCAAGGATGATTACGAATATACATGGGCTACAGACCCTTATGATGAGGTAGACGAAAACGGCGACCCTGTTCTTGACGAAAACGGCAACACCGTTGTTAATGACGGTTTGGCAACAGACGGAATAGGTAAAATAGATAAGCTTGGTCAGTACACAGCACTTGCAGGGGGCACCTGCCTTGTTGCTTGCCGTGCAGTAACCGGTTATAAACTTTCAGACAGTAATTTTTACACTATTTCAGAAGTAATTACCGTAATGCCTATTGTTAACGGCTTGCCTATAGAAAGTATTTCACTTTCTGCAACAGGCGTGGATAATACTGTTTCAATCAGCCCAAAACTTACAACTAAAGATGTTGAAGTTAACGGCACTGTTTATCATTATGCAACTATTGATTACAGCGGTTCGGCAGCAGACTTGGGTTGTAAAGTTCAGGCAAATATTCTTCCTGAAGAGGCAACAAACAAAAATCTTGTTTGGCACCTTGAAGGTTCAAACGATTATAGTATCGCAAAGCAGGACAACGGCGCAGGCACGGCGGTTGTTCAAATGAAAGCCGGCGTTGAAAAGGCAACAAGCGTCAATGTTTATGCCACATCGGAAGACGGCAAAGTAGTCAGCGATATGATTACTGTTGTTATTTCCAAAAACCAGGTTAAATCAAACTCTATTGATACCGATAATTTGGAAATTATTAGGGGCAAAACGGCAAATGCAACTCACACGGTTGAATTTAACGGCAGTTTAACAAGCGGCGCTTTTGCTTGTAAAGAAGCAAACTGGTATTCGGCAGATACGGATGTATGTACTGTTGAAAGCGTAGATTCAAACGGCAATGCAGTTATTCGCGGCGTTGATGTTGGTGTTACAACACTTTATTGCGTTTCGGCAGACGGTGCTTTTGTAGATTCCTGCCAGGTAACCGTTTACCCGGATAAGAGCAATCTTTCCGAAATTCTTGAACTTTGTAAAAAAACAAAAATCCGCCGCACGGCAGACAATGCTGCGGATTATAAAACTTATATGAGAGAGCTTGACTATGCTTACTATATTATGGAAGCATCCACTCTTTGCTCTCAAACTACTGTAGATGACCATTGCAGAGATTTATTATACATATTCTATAAATTAGGCGGTTACGTAACGGTAAACGGCGTTACAATTCTTGATAAGGACGGAAACAAAGCGCCGAATTATGTAAGTGTTCCCGTTAAAACAACAATTCCTTACACAAAGGCAAGCTACAATTTGGGTTATGAACTTAATCCTAAAAACGCAATGTACAAAACCGTAAGGTGGACTTCAAGCGACAGCTCAATCAGCGTAACAAATAACGGTTTGTGCAAACCTACATCAAACAAGGCTTGTTCCTCAACAATTACGGTAACCGTTACCGATTATTTGGGCAATGTTTATAAAGACAGCGTTGTTATTACATTTGTAAACACACAGGCAACAGGCGTTACCATTAATCCCGATACTGTTACAGGCGGTAAGGTTGGCGAAACCGTAACACTTCAGGCAAAGGTTACTCCTACAAATATCTTTGGCAATTCCGATGCCAGCATCAGTAACGTTGTTTGGGCGTCAAGCGATGAAAGCGTTGCAACAGTAGATGATAAAGGCGTTGTTACATTTGTTTACGGCGGCGATTGCGAAATTACAGCCACCACGGTAGACGGCGGTTATGTAGGCACCTGTAAAGTAAACGTTGTTACAAACTACACTCCTCTTATTGAGGCTATTAATAAGTATAACGGCTTGTCATTATCTGCCGAAAACTATTATCCGGATACTTACAAGGCTTATACCGATGCTATTGCAGAGGCTCAGGCTATGGTAGATGCAAATGCTTCCACACAAAAGGAAGTAAATGCAATGATAGTTAAACTTGACGAAGCATATAAAGGTCTTAAAAAATACACCTACATCAGTAAGGTGGAAATTTATCAAGACGGCGAGGCAACGGCAGATTATTATCAGTATGACGTTTCTATTTGGTCAGACGGTATCAGATTTACAAACGTTAAATTTGCTCTTAATGTAAGACTTTATCCAAACAATGCAAGTTATGAAAGCGTTCTTTGGGAAAGCTCAAATCCGGAATATATTTCAGTGGATGAAGACGGTAATTGCTCTGTTCTTCAAAACAAGGCAGGCACAGCAGTTATTACTTGCACGGTAACAGACCACTTTGGCCACAGCTGGAGTGATGACGTAAACGTTGCCGTTTCAAGATACCCGGTAACAGGCGTAACTCTTTCAGACCACGAAATTATAGGCGCAGTGGGTTCAACACGCAAACTTGCCGCAGAGGTTACACCAAAACCAACTTTGGGCATAGGCGGCGCACAAATTAAAGACCTTGTTTGGACTTCAGACAACGAAGAAGTTGCAACTGTAGACAGCGAAGGCAATGTAACATTTGTAAGCGCAGGCGCAACAACAATTCGTGTAACAACGTTAGACGGCGGCTTTACAGATGAATGTGCCGTTTCCACCGAGGGCGACAGAAAGGTTCTTAACGCCGCAGTTGAAAAATACAAAGACGTTGATTACCAAGATTATGATTATGAATACGGTATGCAGTTTAAAGAGGCATATGAAAATGCCGTAAACGCATTAACCGATAACACATTAACACAGTCAGATATTGACGATGCGGCACAAAAGCTTGAAAGTGCAGGCGAACAGCTTGCAGGCCACGAATTCCAAAAGGCACAAACGGTTAATATTGCTTATGAAAATCAATATCATACCGCAGGTGTAAGATGGACTTCAAAAGGCACAGGCACAATAGACGCTGCGGCAGACGCTTATTCTTATAAGGGCGAAAGCAAGATTAATAATTCCAGAGTAATTCTTACCGCTTCTCTTGATGATGCGGTTGCAAATAATTATACAAACGTTGAATGGCAGGTTGTTGATAAATCTTCAAATTCAGAAGTTTCAATCAGCGACAAGCAAATTACAATTAACGCTTCACGTGCAAGCAACAGCGCAAAGGTAACCCTTAAGGTTACGGCAACGGATGTTTACGGCAGAACTGTTGAAAGAACACTTCGTGTTGTTGTTTCTTACACAATCGTTACCGGCATTACTTTAAGCGACACTGCTGTTACAAAGCCGGCAGATGAGGGCGCATTCAAACTTAATGCAACAATCAGCCCAGGCGACGCTTCCGTTCAGGAAATCATTTGGTCATCAAGCAACGAAAATGTTGCAACTGTAGACGGCGAGGGTAATGTAACACCTGTTAATACAGGCTCTTGCACAATTACGGCAGAAACGTTTGACGGCGGTTACAAAGCAATTTGCAACGTAACGTTAACAACAAACTTTACCGCTCTTGCACAATCTTATGCTAAATACAAAGATTTTGTAGACAGCGTATTGGAAGAACATATTTATACTTCAAAATCACTTTCTGTTTTACAGCAGGCTGTTGAAGATGCAGACGCAATGATTAAAGCAGGCACTGCAAATCAAACAGAAGTAAACGCAATGATTGCAAAACTTGACGATGCGTTTAACAACCTTGTTAAATTTGTTCCTGTAACAGGTGCAAAAATCACCTTTGAGGAACAGGACAAAACAACAATGGTTAATGACGGCTACATCAGGTATCAAAGCACATTGGGATTAAGCGGTGCTTCGTTCCTTCTCGGCTCCGAATCATATCCGGCAGACGCCGCTTGTGATGATGTTGTTTGGACATCAAGCAATCCTGATGCTGTTTCGGTATCGGCAAACGGCGTTGTATCAAAAGCCGCAAATTCAAATGCCGCAACTGCAATTATTACCGCAACATACACAGATGAGGCAGGCAATACCGCTTCAGACAGTGTTTGCGTTTCATTTGTAAGAACAGCCGTAACAGGTATCAGTTTCAGCAGTGAAATTGTTTACGGCAGACCAAATTCCACAACAACGTTAAGTCCGTCAATTTCTTCTGCAAGCAAGCTTGTTCAGCCGGACATTAAGAATTGCGCTTATAAGAGTTCTAATACCGATATTGCAACGGTAGACGAAAACGGCGTTGTAACATTTGTTTCATACGGCGAGGCTGAAATTACCGCAACTACAATGGACGGCGGTTATTCGGCAACAATTAAAGTATTTACCACTTGCGACACATCCGCACTTCTTGCAATTATTGATAAAAGCAAAAATGTTGAATACACAGATTATGCTTATGCTTACGGCACAGCATTTAAACAGGCATATGACAATGCTGTTGAAGTATCAAACAACTACCGTGCAACACAGGAAGAAATAAATACTGCAACAACAGAGCTTACAACAGCGTATAACAACCTTGCAGGCAATGAGTTTATCGGCACAGGCGATATTAAACTTGTTGCAAACGGCGCAGAACTTTCAAACGGTTCAAAAGTTCCTGTTGGTGATGATAACACGGTAACAATTACCGCAAGTTATAATGAAAACGCTATGCTTAAATCCGCACAGTTCAGCTTTGAAAATGCAAACGGCGTTGAGGCAAGCGTTCAGGACGGTAAACTTGTTATTACAAAAACAACAACCGAATCTTCCGGTTCAGTTGATGTTATATTCACCACGGTTGATGATTACGACAGGGAAATTTCCGTTATGAAGTCAATCACTGTTGTAGATAAAATTCTTCCTATTTCCGACTTTAAGTTTACTTATAACGGAGAAGAGGTTGAATCCGTAACTCATAAATCAACACTCCTTTCAAATCAGTCTGTTCAGTTGGGCATTAACATTTACCCTGAAAATGCAGAGGATTACAAGTCTGTAACATGGACTTCAAACAACACCAAAATTACAGTTGATTCAAACGGACTTGTTAAAACCGGCAGCGCAATGGGTCTTGTTTCAAGTGCAAAAACAGTTATCACTTGCACGGTAACCTGTCAGGACGGAACAACAATTGAAAAAGAAATCACAGTAACATTCACAAGATAAAAGGGGGCTTGAAAAATGAAAAAGTTTATAAAAAAAGCAACTTCGGTTTTTCTTGCCGCCCTTTTGGGCGCAACCTGCCTTGCAGGTGCAGGCTCTGCCTTTGCACAGGAGGAGGGTATTAAAATTGACGAAACCAGTTTTCCCGACCGGGTGTGGCGCCAAGCGGTTCTTGATTTTGTTGATAAAGACGGCAACGGTTATTTAAGCGATTCCGAAGCCGCAATTACAAGCCTTCAAATATCCGGCTGGGTGCTTGATGAAGAAATTAAAGATTTAAAGGGTATTGAATACTTCACTTCCGCAGAGCGCCTTTATATCGGCGACTTGGGAATTGAAACAATGGATTTATCCGCTTTAAAAAATCTTAAGTTTTTAAGAGCGCAGGGTAACAAATTTACAAGTGTTGACCTGTCTGCAAATACAATGCTTACTGATGTGAATATCAGGGGTAATAAACAAATGACAAGCCTTACTTTAGGCTCAGGTGTGCTTGACATAGAGTGCGATGAATGTGCGTTAACATCTCTTGATGTTTCCGTTGCTCCGGATATGGTTTCTCTTATTTGCTACGGCAACAATTTAACAAGCCTTGATTTAACAAAAAATCCAAAGCTTGAATATTTAAACTGTTCCGAAAACCATTTAAAAGAGCTTGATTTAAGCCAATGTTCCGAACTTGCAGAGGTTGTTTCTGATTATCACATCGGCGGTCAAACTATTGAATTGTCTGCTTATGCCGACAATGCGTCAAAACTTATTTACATTTCTCTTCCGTTTAGTCAAAGCGGTAAGCTTACAGGCTCAAACATTAAAAATTCCGAGTTTGTGGGCGGTTATGATGACAATGCAAGCTCATTTGTTTTTGATGATTATGATTGTTGCGTAACCGGCATTGATTACACTTATTCCGTTGGGCTTTCCAGCAATGTGGATATGACCGTTCACGTTACTGTTGATAAGGACTTTTATAAGGTAACTTACCTTGACAAGGAAAACGGCAGTCAGTATTATTTTGATTTGGTAAAATCCGGTGATTCTGTTGATTTGCCGGCTTATCCTGAAACTGCGCCGGATGGATATGTTTGTCCTAAGTTCAGCGATACGGCAAATAATATTACTGCAGACAAAACAATTTATGTTATTTGGGCAGAAAATCATACCGAAAGCATAGCCTCTTTTGCAAACGGTGTGGCAACTGTTAAATGTTCTGTTTGCGGTGCGGAACGCACAGTAACTTTTGCAGAACATCTTAATGCTGTTAATGGCAGTGATAATTATGAGCCTGTGCTTGATGCAGACGGCAACGGCGTTATCAATTCCCGTGATTATGCATTGTTAATAAAACAGTAATTGAAATGAAAAAACCTCTCTTTAAAAGAGAGGTTTTTGTTTTTGCTCCCCTTTAACAAGAGAGGCGAAAAATTATAAAAAATAAGTCCCCCTTGTTAAAGGGGGAAAGTTTTTGCTTGCAAAAACAGGGGGATTC